>Ga0209191_1000543_pt1 | contig 28915 bp, 41 predicted proteins | sample S_130626_EF_Meta_FD_187320 | JGI IMG/M metagenome (GOLD analysis project Ga0209191, IMG submission 187320) | Freshwater microbial communities from Lake Simoncouche, Canada to study carbon cycling - S_130626_EF_MetaG (SPAdes) (version 2) | ecosystem: Environmental > Aquatic > Freshwater > Lake ...
ATTCAGCATATTGTAGAGGCTATTGAGCTTTCTGGACGTGATGTTGCATTAACCGCAATGACAGGATGTGCTGCTTTACTGCTTGGACCAAAAGCAAAGACACTTCATTCTTGGGCAGGGATTGGCTTAGGCAAAGAGCCTGCTGAAGTTCTTGTTGCCAAAATTAAGAAGTCTAGAAAGGCTAAAGGAAATTGGCTTTCTGCTGATTGCTTAATTATTGATGAGGTGTCTATGATGACTCCTGATCTACTGGATAAACTAGAGCACATTGCTCGGCTTATTAAGAAGAGCCCTATGCCCTTTGGCGGCCTTCAGGTAATTCTTGTCGGTGATCTGTATCAGTTGCCTCCGATTTATAAGGAAGGTGAACTTGCCGCAGCTGGTGCACAATTTGTCTTTGAATCACAATGTTGGCGGCAGCATATTCAAAATGTTGTAGTTTTACAAAGTATTCACAGACAAACTGATCCGATATTTCTACAGATTCTAAAGGAGGCTCGTGCAGGTAAATTAAGCGAGGAGTCAATTGCCATTCTTCAAACTCGCAAGACGAATACGTGGAAGAAGCTAGAAATCAAGCCGACACTCTTATTTACAAGAAGAGCTGATGTAGATGACGTTAATACCACACAACTTCAGAAATGCCAAGGCGATGATGTAGTCTATAAGGTTAAAACTGTCAAGTTACCGACTGTCTTTGCGACAGAGCAGGACATACAGTGGACCACAGAGAGAATGGATAAGAATAGTCCGTATGTGCCTGAGTTGCGCTTGCGTAAGGGAGCACAGGTAATGCTTCTGACAAACAAGTATACTGAGCATAAGCTTGTAAATGGGAGTCGCGGTATAGTCATTGGATTTACAGATGACAATGACAAGAAACGACTGGTTGAACTTGAGGCAAGAGAACAGACAGCTGATCTGAATGAAACAATTAAACTCTTGAAGACACAGATTGACAGTTCACAGCGTTTACCGATAGTCAAATTCAAATCTGGAGGTACTCTTATTATTGATTGTCACGCCTGGGAATCGGATGAGATTAAGGGACTTCAAAGAGAGCAGATTCCTTTGCGACTCGCCTATGCTGTCACAATCCACAAGGCACAGGGTGCCACTCTGGATTGCGCTTTAGTTGATATCGGAGACAACACCTTTGAATATGGTCAGGCATATGTAGCACTCTCTCGTGTCAAGTCGCTGGACTCACTGTATATCTGGGATCTGAACCCAGCAGCTTTCCGAGTCCATCCGAAGGTGAAGGCGTATCTCGATGGTTTGTGTACACAGGCTACACAGACTCCAGAAACAGATGAGACATATCAGCCTCCATCACCGTCTTCAGAGCTTGTTCTAGAGGCACCTTCTGTATATACGGGACGCACAGTAATCGTGACAAGAATCGAATAAATGGTTTAATTCCTGTATCGGGAGCTAATGTAAGACGCTGTTGATATCCTAATACTTGAATTGCAATCTGTTCAACCTCTTTTTGAAAGGGCTTTTCGGCCTTGAGTCCCATCATTCCTTCAACTAAGGCATTGATCGGGCTGAAAGAGAGATAGCGACTTAGAATAAATTGTAGAATAAAACTCTGTTTTTTACTGAGAATGAGAACAGGCTTGTCTGCGTGCGCTCTTAGCGTCTTACATAAGCTTTGAAGTTCAGTGACCATTTCCAAAAAGAGAGGTTTCTCAAGTAGTGTCTTCAGATACCAGTACAAATTAACGAGAAGTGTATCTTTACTGCCGACAATTTTCATAGAGATTTCACGATCATTTTGCCAGGTTGTGACAAGAGTTCTAGGATCGGCTCCATCTAGTTTTTTCTGATAACAGTAATTCAAGAGACGCGCTTCCAGAGGAACTTGACTGTAGCCGCTGTAGAATTCGTAGCGTTGAATATATTCGGTCAAGTACTTGGGAAGTTCATTTGATACTTGGTTATTAAGAAGACAGTGACCAAAATCGGAGACACCGAGTTGCAGTGATTTATCGGCTTGAGTCCGAATAAACAGATTGCCTACGTGTAAATCAATATGAAAGACTTGTTCATTCAGATTTTGATAGAACTTTTGAAGACCTGTTAAAAAGACTGGAGTTGCGTGTACTATTTGCCGGATGATGAGTTTGTAAGGGTCATTCTTATGAAGAGTTAGCCACTCACCTACTGTTATAGGATAGCGCTGAATAAAATAGATTTTATGAGTTCCTTCTGAGATTGTTTTTCCTTCTTTTAGAGTTTGTTTCAGTGACTCGCAGGCCTGATCCTTCTCGGTCCACGCAGCAAGAGAAGACCGACTGGCCATAAAGGCACCTTTGTCCGCAAGTTTTGGCGGATTCTTGGAATTCGCAGGTGCACAACTTCCTTCGAGTTTCGCGATAAAGGTTGACGCAAGAGGGCCTAGAAGATGTTCAGCGGCTCTCAAATACTCATCTTCAGTATCGCTCATTGGAACAATTTTACTGACATATCGGCCGTCACGACTTAGCGGAATATGCTGATAGTCTTTACTTCCTTCACAGGGCCACGCAGGTTCAGCAAATACACAACCATCAATACCTTCACCTACAATACGCCCACCTGTTTGCATCTTAAATGCCTCTAGTGACAAGAGAGGATTCATTTTTTACTTTTGTAGAAACTTACCATATACTTTCATAGCATCTCGCATACCGGGTGTCTGATATTTATGATATTTAGCTCTATAATACATTGTGGTTGCAACCTGTTTTTGATATGGTTTAGGCTTTCCACGAATTTTTTTCAGTGATTGAGTAGCTTTTTTTGTACTTCCGTAGCCAATTCCATAGGTTCTTGGAGTCCCTCGTGGATTATCATTAAATAATTGATGCTTATTCTTTCTTGTTTTTCTTACCATCTATTCTTTGCAGGTTTATATTTAGGTACCTTGCCTAAAAATTGGTTGATCTAAAAAGTTTCCATTTATCACTTTCCAATGCAGAATTCCTCCCGAAAGAATATCGCGGGTCGCTCTAAGATGGAAGAGCCTTCTATATCATTAATTACGTCTAATGACATAACTTCTAGTACATCAATGCCTGTAAGTATTGGCGGAGCTCGCGGGTCTCCGGGTAAACGTATGGTTTTACCAAAGACTGAACCTCCGGCACTCTCTCTGACGGATACTGTGTCAGTAAGTGCTCCTTTAATTTCGCAAGCGCAGCTACAGGTGCAACCGCAAGCGCAACAACCCGTAAAGCCCACAGATGAACCGTTGCTCATTGCGAATCCGCAGCGATTTGTACTGTTTCCTGTCGAACACCCTGATGTGATGGCAATGGCCAAGAAGGCGATTGCTGTTTTCTGGACGCCAGAGGAAATTGATCTAACCAAGGATATTCGTGACTGGGAGAAGCTGGATGCGAATACTCAGCATTTCATCAAGCACGTTCTAGGCTTCTTTGCGGCAAGTGATGGAATTCTGATGGAGAATCTGGCGCTCAATTTCCAGCACGAAGTGCAGTGGCCTGAGGCCAAGTACTTCTATGCGAACCAGAACTTTATGGAGGCCATTCACTCGGAGACCTATAGTTTGCTGATTGACACCTATATCACGGATAAGAAGGAGAAGCAGCACCTTTTGGAAGGATCAACAACGATTCCTGCGATCAAGAAGAAGGCTGACTGGGCTTTACAGTGGTTAGATGCGAAGAATGCTGACTTTGCGACTCGCCTGATTGCCTTTGCTGCGGTCGAGGGCATCTTCTTCAGTGGTGCGTTTTGCAGCATCTTCTGGCTCAAGAAGCGTGGCCTAATGCCGGGCTTGACGACAAGTAATGAGTTCATTGCGCGCGATGAGGGAATGCATACGGACTTTGCTTGCCTCCTCTATGGCAAGATCAAGCATCGCTTATCAAAGGCAAAGGCGTCTAAGATTATCAAGGACGCAGTCAAGATTGAGAAGAATTTCATTACAAAGGCACTGCCGTGCGAACTTATTGGAATGAATGCGGTCTTGATGAGCCAGTACATTGAGTTTGTCGCGGATCGTATTCTGGTTCAGCTTGGATATCCGAAGGTCTACGAATCGGCGAATCCGTTTGACTTTATGGAGCGCATTTCCTTGGAGGGCAAGGACAACTTCTTTGAGAAGCGTGTAACGAATTATGCCAAGGCAGCAGTGGGCAAGACGCAGGAGGAGATGAGCTTCTCGATGGCTGCTGACTTTTAGACCCTGCGGCCTTTTAGACCCTAATTCCTTTTCTACTTTTGCTGACTGCCCGCTTAGCACGTCTACGACGTGTTTGCTTGCGACGACGACCACCTTTCTTAGAATTATTCCTTCTTTTTGCTTCTTCTTTAACGGCTTGAATAAATTCCTTCTCATTCTCTGTAGCAGCGGCAGCAGCATTCCGTTCTCTTCTTAATTCTTCTTTAACTTGTTCTGCCCTGGCGACAGCGGCGGCGAGGCGCGCTTCAGCGGCGGCGGCAGCAGCAGTCTGTTCTCTTAGTTCTGCTTCAACCTCTGCGGCAAATCTCTCTCTATTAAGAGCTTGACTCAAGTTCGTAGCTTCATTGCTAGGAGCCGTCCCCAATCCAAGACCAAGGGCACCTGACATTCTATAGTAATTGATGTTAAATTACGTGCTGAATAACCAACTCAGCTTCTAAATCATAGGCGAACCCTAAAAAATGAATCATACTTTTCTACATAAAAGCGTATGCCTAGCCACGGAGCCGAAATCATTGAAGGAGTCCCAGTTCTGCTAAAGGATGGTGTGATGTATGCGTTTCAGTACGGTCTTGTGAATCCACCGACGATCAAGCTTGGAACCTATGTAGCGACGACTAAGAAGGCTACGTGGGATCCTGTAGTTTTGCCGCAGTGGCTTGCGACGTACAGGAGGAATCTGGTCGCACGGTCGCGAAAGATCTAGATCTTTCATACGTTAATGTGTAAACACCGGGAGCTACAAAATTTGAACTTTTTTATTCATTGTATAGACAAATACAATGGATAACGATCGATCGATCATTTTAGAAAAGCATATCGTGGATGCCTGGGGTCTCTGGTACTTGGAGTGGCAGGCAACAAAGAAGGATATCATTAAGAAACAGGCTCAGTCACCAAAGGAATTTATTAATAAACATTTAGTTAGTACCGAGAGCAAATGCCTTCTTGGGAACACCACAACCAGCTTGGTTCTGCCGTCCAAGTAAGAACTGCATACGCTCATAATCACTCTTAAATTGTTTAGGACCTGAACCGACCGCAAGTATCAAAGATTGATAAATTGTATTTGCATTCGCTTGATTCCCAACATTACCAAATATGATCGCTTCATATTGCTGAACTGTACAAGGACAGGTGCGAGTAGTATCTGACATCTAGCGGTAGTTTAGATTTGTTTTACAGTGTTGTAAAGGCCTGCCGCAGCTCCGACAGGATCATTTTGTACAAAGAGTTGTTGACCAAGTATGAATTTTGATGATTCTTGAGATGATTGAAATTGATAATATCTTGCGTCTGTATATCCTTGGGCTCTCAATGCTACAATCGCTGAATTATACGCTTGAACTCTAGTAAAGAGTGAAGCTGCTTGACTATATTCCTGTGCCTGAGAATAGGTAAGCGCTTTCATTTTTCCTAGAGGAAAACAGACCATCTGTTGATTCAGTATCTAATAAAAATTGAATATGTTGATGCATCAAAGTAAGGTACATACAGAATGGTGTTTCGTTACAGAGATACTGATGGGATCACAACGATTGCATCAATCGCTCCGCTCAATGATGGCACATTTCTCGAGCTTGTTCGGGATTTTCAGTATCAGAGAGAGAAGCGAATCTTTCAGACAAAGCAGGAGTGGCTGGATACACTTCCTCTTGGCGCAATTATCAGTGATATGGTCGGATCAATGCGGATTCAGAAGCCTGTAGTCGTTGTAGAACCAGTAGATGAGACTCTTACTGACATGCCGTATCTTCTTGCGCTAAAGCAACGCTACGGAATTAAGCCAAAGCCGAATCCTAAGAAGATGGACTCACTGAATAAGCAACTTGAGTTGACGAAGTCGGACTTTATCAAGAACACTGCGATGCTACAGGACAAAAAGAATCCGTATCGTGGGTACACGAAGCTTCAGGATGGTCTTATTAAGACTCGGATTGAAAAGCTTGAGGCACAGATTGCGGCAAATCCTGCTATCGCAGACAATCCTACGTACGTGCCTCTCTTTATGAAGAATGCGACTGCCTTTGTACAGAAGGAGGGCCGAATGCTTCCTCTTGCGTACCATACAAGTGATCGCGTAATGATCTTTGAGGGCAAGACGGGTACTACATTTCAGGAGCTGGATCTTCCTGATCGGCCTGAGCTGTGGATGCAAAAGGGATCGCGTCGGTTCAAGGCGGTCTAGAGCTCTGACTCAAATAAAAGTAAATTTGAATAGCATACACTAACTATTTTTAGTAGCCTATGTGTGATATTTGTTCATCCATTATTCATACAGATAAGAAACATGACATTGCGAGTTGCCCTATTCGGGCAGCTTTGTATTGCAATGTCTGTCAGGTTTATGGACATTCTATCTTCAAGTGCCCAGATAAGAACGCTTGGCGAGTCCGGGTACCTGAATATCAGGAACAACTAATTCCTCTACGCGTACGGGAACAGTATAAGATTACTACAAGAACACCCATTGTAGCAGACACAGTTGATCCGATTGAGTGTCCTTATCCTCCGGTCATTGAAATACCTGAAGATAAGGATGGTAAGTCAGTCCGAGCAATGCTGACAAGTCTACAGATTCCAGTTTCGGGAGTGAAGGAAAATCGGCGAGTGTTTGAAGCCTATGCTGCACTCATTGGAAAAAAGGTAGTCTATTTACAGAATGAGCAAGGTGTCAAGGAGAAAGTTAAGATTAAGATCAAGAAAGTCCAGACGGTACAATTGGCCAAGACTGAGCCGGTCGGCTAGACTCTCTGCTAGACGCTCTGGTAGACGATTTATAGGAGGAGGTGTAGGAGATTTACGTTATTTTCCAGATGGCAGTATCGTAATAACGCCACTTGATCCAAAGGATCCTCAGTCACCTCCTATTGTAGTCAGTAAGGAGTTTGCTGAAAAGGAGATTTCCTATGATTAATTGCGTCTAGTTGAACTCTTACGCTTTGAACGAGTCTTTCTTCTTTTTCCTCCCGCAGCGGTTGCAGTATTCAAAATATTTTTTAAACCTTGAAGATCTTGATCTAATTTAGCAACTTGCTGTCTGATTGTATTCAGATTACTTGGGCCTTGTGCCGTAGGAGTACTTACAGACGCAGCCTCAGCCGCTGCCGCTGTCGCAGCTGCCTCCGCATTAGCAGCGGCCGCAGCATTAGCAGCCTGTCTCGCAGCATTAGCCGCTTGAGCATTTGCAGCATTGGCCGCAGCCTTTCTTGCAGCATTGGCCGCCGTAGCATTCGCAGCCGCCGCCGCAGCTGCAGCAGCTTCTGCAGCTTTTCTGGCAACATACTCCCTTTTTCTAGCTGCTGCACCAAGGACAGGTGGAGCACTCATTGAACTTCCTAGAGAAACAGCACTAGGTCTGTATTTATTTTTTATCATTTTTGCTAAGTCTGAAAAACTAGCCGAAATGTTTGATTTATCACCAGTCGCACAAAAGCCAGTAATTTTTTGTGCAGATAACAAAAAATCATCATTTGTATTTACTTCCTGCATTAATTTTGAATTAGGATTGTTAACCATTGAGCAAATTGTATTCGGCATCAAATTCTTAATATATGTGAGTCCTGATAAAGGCTTCGATCCATTCTTTAAATTGCGCATCACTTGAAGATTATTAGCCATTTGTTCTATTTTATTAAGAGAAAATAATGTCATTATTTAGATGCCTTGCCCTTACGCAAATGCTCTTGGAATGCCGGGTCAAGGAGTTCACGCTGCCAGAATCCTAGGAATGTCAATAAATGACTGGCTAGCTACATTTATACTTGCAATTCCTATCGCATTCTTATTTCAAATTGAGTATGTCTATGCATTAATTGGATTTTTTGTGCTTGGTGAAGTTCTTCATTATGTATTTGGTGTAAAGACTGCCTTTCTAAAGATGATTGGTTTAGAACCTAATTGTGATTCCATCTAAACCTCTCTCTATGTAGTAGTATAGATGCCGAACTTTCGTGGTGGAAAGAATTATAAGAAAACAAAGCATGGTGAACCAGAAAAGGTAATTTTTATTGACAAGGAAGCGGATCAGATGATTGCGCGCATCGTACGTCTTCTAGGAAATCTGAACACTCAGGTTTACTGCGAGGATAACCGTGTGCGAATTGCCAAGATCCGTTCTGGAATCAAGAAGCGAGTGCGCTTTGAAGTGGGTGACATTGTCTTACTCAGTCTGCGAGACATTGAAGTGAGTGCAGCAGAACCTAAGGGAACTCGGGCAGATCGTGGAGATATTATCGCCAAGTACAGTCCAGAACAATTTACGCAATTAAAAAATAATGGTCTGAATCCGAGTTTATTTGCGCAGATGGAAACTCTCGATGGGCTCGTCAAGGGAATTAATCTGGAGGGTGTTGTGGAGGGTCAGCTTGTGGATAATGTAGATCGTCTAATTGAATTTACAAATGATACTGGTGAAGACGATGAAGAGAAGGAAATTGATGTAGATGCGATCTGAGTATTCAGTAGATAGCTTACTTACTAGAGATCCAGTGCTTCATCTCAGGATACTTTTCTCTAAGATTGACAAGCCAAGCCTCAGCCAATTCAAGACGTAGACTCTTCTCGCCATTTCCAGTTTGGCCATTCTCATCGCGCCAGCAAATTCTATAAAGAACCATTTTATACTGGTTTTTTATAGATGTAAAGTTTCAATTTTTTTAGTACTTACGACTACGCTTTGTCTTGTGGCGTCTCGTGTGGTGCTTGCGACGGCGACCACCTTCAATTTGCCCTAAAGCATTTCGTGCTCTTCCTACAACACCTGCAGCTTTATATGCAAGAAGTTCGCGATTCATAACACCCTCTAGATATTCATCGTATGTACCTGCAATATCTTTTCTCATTGATTCAGGCAGATAACTAAAATCTTCAAATACGATCTCTTGAGGGCTACGCAGTCTAATACCACCTGCACCACCATTACGTTTAATATCTTGTTGTCTTACTTCAGCAATGTAGGAATAAAACCGATAATACACTAAAAATTTTATAAACTGTGCAATGGCCCGTGTTGCTATGCCTGTAAAATAGGCGGCTGTTTCTGCAGCGCTTGCTCCAGGAGGTAACGCAGTGCGCGCGCGAATCGTATTATATATATATTGAAAGGCTTCAACTGATCCTGTTTTTACAACATAGACTGCTGCTAAACCGGCCGCAGGAAGAGCAGTATTGGCTGCAATAATCGCCGCATTGGATATAAACATTCCAGTCCAGGAAGCCATTACACTAGCACCAAAATTTTGATTTAATAAATGAATAATACTTACAATGATACGCACTGTAAAAGATCCATTACTTCCTAAGTCGTGTGCAAGAAGTCCAGTGCCTACTATATAGGGTAAGGATGTAATTGCCGCAGCCATCCTATCAATTGTACCTGGTTCTGCGATTGCATTGCCGAGAGCATTTAATTCAGCCGCACGTTTTGCATCAATTTGGCCAAAAACACGACCAGGCAGAGCACAGAGCATTCGTAAAACACGCTTGAGTTCTTCAAACATACGTGCACCACCTACCTGTTTGCGACGACCACCGTCCATCGGAACCCGTTCAAGATTTGATGCATCAACTAAAATCTGCTGAATCGCTGCAAATTCTGCAGCAGTTAAAACTTCGCAAGTGACACCCAATTCACCATTTACTTCTTCTTGAGCCGTTTCATACATATCTTGAATTTCAGCTTGAGTTTGCGGCCTTCCATTTCTCCGAATCTGCTGCGCTACACGCGCACTTGCAGCAGCTCTCGCTGATCTAGAACGACCATTATTTCTGCGCACATTTACAGGACTTCCATCAGGCCAATACCAATAGCCATCTTCACGTTTTACAGGACCAGGTCCATACGCAAGAACAGATTGATTTAAACGATCTGCCATCTCTAATCAGATCTCGTATTTTTATATCAAGTCATTTTCTGATGTTCAACAGGAGGATGCAGGCCAATATTGATGAAACAGAACTTGATAGACTACATACTGGAATGGTACAAGGAGGCGCTATCTATGCGTCAGCCAATTTCCCGGATGCTGATGGTAATGATACACGTCAATTTGGATCGCTAATGAATGCGGTGAACCACGTGAGTCTGTATCATATGGCCGATGGACAAGATAAGCAGGCTATTACTAAGACGTGGAAGCGAAAGATCCGGGATATTATGCAAAATCACCAAGAACAGATTCTACAGTTCTTTACGAAGCCGATTCCTGAAAGCCACCCTCTCAGATCAGCGCAAATGATTCTTCAGAGATTTGGAAAGCCGATTAATTCAAGCACCTTTGATTATTCCAAGAGTCCACCGACAATTTTCAAGGATTGTATTCAAGATGTTTCAGGTCGAGGAATTTTAGAGATTAATAAGTATATTCTAGATCTTGAGAAAACGAAGGTTCACGACTCTCCACAAAGCCGTTGGACAAGTATGACCAAGAATATGTTAGATTATATGCATACAGTTGGTGATGAACTCATTCGGCTTGATCAGCAGTTGAAAGCAGAGTGTGATGTCTTAGATATGGTTATTGAGAAGGTCAATCAGATTTTACTGTTGCCTCAGCCAGACGTGCCGGGGTTCCAAGATGTGATGGAACTCTATGTCAAGAAGCAGTTTGATGCTCATCCGATTGAAAAACTATACTGGGATTACATTCACACAGTTCAAAAATACGGAGTTCTACGAGAGATTCTTTTACCGCAGAGAACAAGTCTGCTGACCAGTAATGACCCGATCTGCTGTATCTGTATGACGGAAACAGTCGTCATTGCGTTCGTTCCGTGTGGTCACACATTCTGTACAAATTGCTCAAAGCGTAGCGTAGCCTGCCACATTTGCCGTCAGTATATCACGAGTCGTGTACGTCTTTATTTTGGATAACTTCATCTGTAAATTCTACAGTATAGTCACCACGGCGCAGAAACTTTTCGCGTACTTCCTTTTGTTGGTCTTCATTCAGCGAATAAAGACGAACGGCCGCATCTACAATTCGGTTCGCATAGGCGTACCAAAGAGTTTCAATGAGCGCAGACCCTACACTTCGTGGATTTGAGCTCATTAGTTTGTATACTTTATACACATTTCGTAGATTCAAATTTTCAGCCTAAATGCCCAGACTCACTATACAGTAGATGTCAACCCATAGTTCAGAGACAAATAATGAGCAGCAGACAATGGGAATAGATGATGCGCAGGAATTTCAGAATCTACCGCGGTTGCTGACGGAGTGGAAGAAGATTCAGGAAGAAAAGCGGAAGCTAGTTGATGATAAACGTATTATCTTGGAACGAATCAGTGAACACGATAAGCGGTGTGAGGTGATGGAACAGATGATTATGGGGACGATGAAGAAGCACAGTATTGCTGCGTTAGATCTGAAGTCTTCCAATGCGCGGGTTTTATACAAGAAGGCATCAAGAAAGGCCCCGATCAGTAAGAAGAATATGGAGAAGTTGGTGGGTGAGCATCTGAAGAGTTTGGATGCGGCTAAGAAGCTGTTGGAGTTCTTGGATGAGAAGCGAGAGACAAAGATCAAGGAGTCTCTAGTTTACGAAAAAAAGGAAACTGTTACATAGTAGAATAAGAATGAACGGTGCCTCAGTCATTACTGCTGTTAGCAGAGCCCTCGTTGAAGGATTTGTAAATCCCGGTGCGACAGAAGCATACAAGCAGCCTGCGGTCTATTCAGATGCAATGGCGGTACTCTTGGCATTTCTGCTTGCTGTCGTTATTGTTTCCTTTATTGGCCTCTTTCTCTGGAATAACAGTGTAGTCCCTTTATTTGAGTTTGCTCGGCCGGCCAAGTCCATCTTTCAGATTCTGGGTCTGATGATTTTCTTGGCAATTATGTTGCCTTAGCATCTCAAATTCATTTCCTTAGAAATGAATTTTCACGGTACCTTGATTTTATTAAACATCATAAGTAGATAGGTGTAAATGACAACTTTACTACCACAACCTACTCTTAATCCTATATCTTCAGAGTCAACTGATGATATAAAATTATCAAATATTCCAGTTACAGTCGTCCCTCCTCCTGTATCAACAACACTTCCAGAAATAAAAACAATGGCTGAAGTGAAAGTAAAACACGATGCAGTTGATGTTACAGAAGATGACCTAATAAAGACATCTAAGGTATTAGATAAACTACACGCGATAGAGGCTTCAGATTTAGCAGCAGAAATTAAGCGATTAGATGAAATTAGAAAGGCTGAGATTGCGAAAAAGATTGATGAGAGAAATCTATTAAAAGCACAATTTCAAACTACGCATTTAGGAAGAGGATGTATTGCACTCGGTATAACATTATTTTTGGATATATTTGATGCTATCAATACAGATGATGCTAAGAATAAATTATGTAATAGTCCTGATGAATTTGTTATATATGTTATATCAACAATTATAGATAAAATTCGAAAGAAAATTGGTAAAGTTGCGTCAAAAGCAACAGGCTATTTTAAACGGGGACTTTCGACTGTAGTTGATAAGGCTGGAAATATAGTTCAGAAGAAGAATATTGCAGAAAAGGCAACAAATGCGGCCGGTTCTGCTATTGATAGCGTAACTAAAAGCTCATTGGGTAATTTTGCTACTATTCTGAAGCGTGGGTTACCGCTTCTTATATTACCCTTGAAGTTAGCAATTGCTCCTTTTTTACCAGCTGTTAAAATCTCGTGCGATACACTACAATTTCATAAAGTTCTTACTGCATTATTAACAGAACTTGATCACGTCTATATATTAATTTGTGGAGCACCGACATATGCGGTCATAATGAAAATATTATTAGAAAGAAATAAAATAGCTGGTGAAAAATTACAAGCTAAATTTGATAAAGCTAAAGAAATAGCATCTCAAGTAGGGAGTACATTAAAGAAAACATTTACAAAAGAAACAGCTATTAAGGCGGGTAAAGGAATTAAATCTGGATTTCTTGCAACTGGCAAATTTATAGGTAATACAGGTACACGTATAGGATCATCTATCCGAAATTCGGCAAACAGAACATTTAAGATACGGCGGTCTGCAAATGTCACTGCTCCAGTGCCAGTACCACCAGTACCTACACCTCCAGTACCTACACCTCCTGTACCTACACCTCCAGTACCTACACCTCCTGTACCTGTACCTCCAGTACCTGCAGTTCCTGTAAAACCAAAAAGTATGTTTAATCGTTTTTTATCACGAGGCGGCAAGAGGACTCATCGTCTTAAGCACAAGCGACGACACGTAAGTCGTAAGCGGTAAAGATAAATCAATATTTAATTTCTGATCTAAATATTTACACATATTCATATCAGTTTTTACTAAATTATAAAAAAACTTCCACACTAATAATATCCCTTGTAAGGTCCGAGATCCTCAATAGTCTCAGGTAAAAAGGGTTTAGGATCGCGAGGAGATCCGTATGCAGGCGCTTTGAGAGGAGGTGTGCACGCTCCCTGCGCGATTGAATAGACATCCATCCAGAGAGAATCAAATGAATTCTTGATACGTGCTGATTCAGGATCCGTGATATTATAGGATGTACAGAGACGAGAAAGAAGTACCATCGCACGCTTCTTCCAGGTGTCAAAGCTGATCTCCAGATCGCGAGGCGGGATTGACTTGGTAAAGCACCGGGCAACAGTGTCAGCAGGATTCTCACGGTCGTGTGTGGTATTGTACGGAATATACATCGTCGCTTGAACAACCTGAGCCGTTGAGACTAGATCGTGCTTAATACAGCAGAGTTTTGATAGGATAACCTTAAATTCTAAAAGGTCACGCTGTCCCTCGCCAGTTGTTGATTTCTTCGTAGCAAAGAGATCTGCAATTGCAACGGCTTCTGCAGATTCCTGGCCGCAAGAGATGTCAGATACACCATTGGTAGGTCCTTGAAAGCCTTCTGACTTCTTTTGACTGCCGGACATTCTCGGCATACCGGGCATAGCAGGCATAGCAGGCATACCAGTAAAGCCCTGCTTGCTTCTAATTACAACATTCCAGATCGTAATACCTACGGCGAGTGCTATTAAAGCTGAGAGCCCTACGTAAAAAAGAGTTGAATACGGTGCATTTGAAGCATTAGGTGAACCGGCTTCCATTCTGAAGTTGTGTTAGATTTGGATAGACCACGTATGAAACGTATTTGCGAGATCACGTTTGGTTTCTGACTTTTCTAAAACGAATTCATCAATATTGAAGATACTTTCTGATTGAAGGCGCAGCCAATAGACCTGGACTACATTCTTCTGTCCAATACGGAGTGCTCGCCCGAGTGCCTGATCCAGAAGAGCTGCAGTCCACCACGGACTCGTAAAGACAACCCGGTCATAGTGCTGAAGATTGAGACCTGTGCCTCCTGCGTGCAACTGAATGAGAAGCACATCCTGCAGTCCCTCGGTAAATGTCCGACTACCTTCGACTGCTGCATTGCGCTCATCCATCGACATTCCGCCGTGGTACTCACGGACCTTTCCGATGAAATTAAACGCCTCAAGATACTGACGAAGAAGTGTAATCTCCTCACGAAACTGGCAGAAGATGATCCACCCGTGACTTCTTCCACTATACGAATCATCCTTGATAAGATTCGCAATCTCCTCAAACTTCCGACTGGGCCCAATAAACTCCGGTCCCAGATATCCAAAGTTCTCTCGCTGCCGAGCATTAATATAAACTTGCGGATTGACACTCACCTGGCGAAGACGAAGAAGGATCGCCAGACGCTGAAGAGCAGCTGCTTTTCCTCCATTAGCCTGTGCTCGGCGCCACTGGTGCTCGAGATTGTTCAGAATTCCAGAATAGATCTTCTCCTCATCCTCATTTGTAAACTCAAGATCAAGCTTGTGGACCTCGGGAGTTGGAGGAAGAGTCAGGCCAGCAGGAGGATCACACTCAAACATCTTCCTGGCAAGAAAGCAGCCACGGACCCACGATTGATACTGCGGCGACCAACTGCCGGGGGTATCAATCGGAAAGCCGATGAACATCAGATAACTGACAGCATCATCAAGAGTGTTAACGATCGGAGTTGCAGTAAGACACCATTTGTAAGTTGCTACAAGGCGATGAACGGAAAGTCCGGTGATCGTCTTGGAGTTGCGAATACGGTGTGCCTCGTCGAGAACAATACGATCCCAGTCGTACTCCTGGAATTGAGCAATGTTGGAGACGAGCCTGTCGTAGTGACCGAGAAAGACAGACGGCCGCAGCTTCTGCTTGCCGATTGGAGTCCACCCGGTCTTCTCGGCCACGTAGAGATTCAGATTACAACGCTGAATAGCCTCTTCCCACTGCTTCCGGACAGCGAGTGGCATTAGAATCAGAGTTCGCTTAACCCGGTTATTGACAATAAGACCAAGGGTCTCGATCGTCTTGCCAAGGCCCATTTCGTCACCCAAAATTCCACCGTGTACGGATATACTAGGACTTGCCTGGAATCCGACCCGTTCCTGATTCATCATCCATCGGATACCTTCGCTCTGATGAGCCGCATAACTAACAGATGACCATACCTTGACAAGAGGTTTGACTAAAGAAGACATTTGAGTTGTCTTGCTGATAGAGGTGTGCCGTTGGAATTAATTGGCAACCTTCAATTTTTGCGCGGCCTGGCGTAGCATAGGAGAGGTTCTATTTTACCGAATCTACCACTAGAGAGCAATGGACTCCATCTTAAAACAGATGAAACCTCTTCATATTTTGGGATCTGTCTTGGCCTTTTTTGTGGCTATATGGATTCTACGTTGCATTGTCGGCTGGTTTAGTTTTGACTATTTTATTGGGATAGGCGGGAATACATACTCTACAGATTGTAAGACAGGGTGTCTTATCCAAAATGGAACTCTTCTAACTGTACTTGAAACGGCAGCTGTTGTTCTAGCGAATGATTTTAGATTAAATGCGGATGGATCGTATTTATCTCGAAGCGGTACAATAATTGCAAGAGTTCCAGTTAATTGCAAGTGTGGATCATTAGATTCAGGAAAATGGACATCAGGAACAATCAATACAGATGTTACAAGACCCGTTGTTTGTACAGGAAGAACAGATGTTACTGTAACCGATCTTACAGCTGTAATTGATCCTGAAGCATTTGCGACTGCAATTGCTGCAGCCGCTGCGGCTGCCAAGACTGCTGCTGAAAAGGCTGTTACAGATGCTACAACAGCAAATACAGCAGCGCAGACAGCAAAGACAACTGCAGATGCTGCAGCGGCAGCAGCAGTTACGGATGCCAATACAAAGAAATCATTATCTGATTCAGCCACAGCAGCAGCGATTGCAGAAACTGTTCCAACAACAAAGGCAGGCCTTACTACACTTGCGACAACGGCTCTGGCAACTTACAATACGGCAGCTACATTGGTTGCAAGTACGAAGGCGGTTAAGGACACTGCGACTGCAGCAGCAACACTTTCAGCAGCAAGACTCTTAGTGGCAGAGAAGAATCTTGCGAAAGTCGTCGCAGATAATGCTTTTGCTATTGCTAAATCAACAGATGCTAATTATTCTGATCTTCAAGCGGCTGCATTAGCTGCTACAAATGCTAAAACGGCAGCAGATACTGCATTAGCCAAAATCATTTCAGATGCAAATACTCTTGCGGCGGCTGCTGCTAACTGTTCACAGTATACCACGTGCGCAACGTGTGCTGCTGCAACAGGATGTGTATTCTGCGGCACTTCAGGTACATCGGGCACGTGTAAAGCTTCAACCGATACGTGCGTAAGTACAAAATACACAACTGCGGCTCAATGTACGGCAACTACTGGAACTACTACTACTGGCACTACTGGCACTACTGGCACAACTACTACTGGCACAACTACTACTGGCACAACTACTACTGGCACAACTACTGGCACAACTACTGGCACAACTACTGGCACAACTACTGGCACTTCAACATCAACTACAGATTCAGCTTTAGAAGCCTTGATTGCGAGACTTCTTGCTGGATCTTCTAGTACGACTACTTCAGGAACAGGTCCTTCAGGCACAATTGCAACTCTTTCTGGAATAAGTCCTTCTTCAACTTCAGCAGCCCAGGTGCTTTTGGACACATTAAAGCCGACCTTGACAACCTGTAAAAATGCGTATAGTATCAACTGGGCGTAATGATTGAAATCTTACTAGACTATACTATTTATCTCAAATTTTATAAATTTGAGATAAACAGTACTACAGCTCAGATTCATTTTCTTAAAAATGAACCCTCACGATAGAAGAGGATGCTCGATTTTAAAAATCAAAGTAGCATCGTTAATATATTAGGAGCATTACTTATTATTTTTGTATTGCTATGGATTCTTCGGTGTATAGTATTGTCTTTTCAAACAGACTATTTTTTAAGCACAGATTATACGGTTGATTGTACAACTGGATTAATAAAACCCACAGGATCTGCTTCTGTAATTCCTTCAGCATTACAAACGAAAACACAATTATTAAAAGGAGAAAGTCCCCGGTATGACTTTACAAATGGTAATATTATCGATACAGAAAGAAATAATGCTAAAGTTGGAACTGTTCCATCGACCTGTTCAACGTATGAGTTTAACGATGACGGAGTATGGGGTCCTGCTTACAGTAGGGATACACGCGGGTCTACTTATAATTATATTGAGTCTGAGTCACCTTTATTAGATTCTCAAATGACGGATGCTCAACAATTAGATTGGCTAAATTCAATTTATAATACAAATGAAGTTACATCAACAGCTGGAGGAAGTACTACAACTTCATCAGGCACCAGAACACTAACAGGTATAAGTCCTAATACAGGTAGCAGCACAACAACAGGAACAACGACAGGAACAACGACAGGAACCACAACAGGAACCACAACAGGAACCACAACAGGAACCACAACAGGAACCACAACAGGAACCACAACAGGAACCACTACAGGAACCACTGCTGGATCAGGAACAGGCACAAGCTTGACGTATGTTGCAAATGCAGGACTAAAACCTGCTTTATCCACCTGCAAGCAATATTACAATGTTGGATGGTACTAAACTGCTTGGTCTGCCCAGCTAGAAACTAACTCACACCATTCAGGAAAATCATTCTTTCTAGCCCACGTAGCCTCTCGCAAGAGTCCAGTTCTTGTAATTTCGAATGTGCCCGTTTTAAACGTTTTCTTCCAATATTGCAATATAAACGTAGATGTTGAATTACCAGTTTCCATATCTGTTATCTTATACGTTTCCGCCAGTGTCCGTAGCTGGTCATTGCTTATCCTAAAGATCCTCTTTTGGGTTGCCATTTTTAGAATGTAGTATTACTTACTATACTTTATTTTTCAATTTTATTTCAGTTTAAACTAAGAACAAGCCTACGTATCAATACGAGTAGCCCAAGACGGGTACAGATCCTCTGTTTTTTCATCGGTAGCCATCCATCGACTTGGCATATAACATTTATACGTTTCACCAAGACGCTCTCTACCAAAATAAGCGCCCCAATATGAAAATGTACTGTTGGCCGTGATACCGCCAGAGCACATCGTCATCAAATAAAGAGATTTCAGTTCATCTTTTTCGGATACAAAGACGCACGGTTGACCATGAAACACTGGTAGAGTTCGCGCCTTCTCAGGCTCGTCACTAAAGATCAAAAAGCGCGTATCTTCTGGAAATGCAGCCATTGCTTTTGCATAATAGCCAAGGAGCGGCACTTGGTGATGCGGTAAAACACAATAATCCCCTAGGCGGACGTGAAGAAAGACCGTCTTTTCTTGCTGCTCCTTGCTGCTAAGATTCCAGCGTTCCAGCAACTCTTCAGATCCTGGAACTGCAAATTTCCAATTTGGCTCCATTGTTTCAGGCAGATACTTTGCTGTGATCCACGACCCTTTTAGAAGAACCGTATCGCTAGGTTGATTCGGAGGTAACGGAATATACTGGAATGCGGAGACTCCATTATGTTCAACACAGAGTTGCGGTTCTGCCTTCCAGACTTTAGGGATAAGAGGAAACATCTTAAAGATTGACTCAAAATCTCCGTGTTCACTTGGAAGCACATAATTCATTGCAAATACAAGAGGCATTGACCAGATATCTGCCATATTCTTCGCATTCGCAAATTGAAAGAGACGGTTTCCCAAGCCGTTTGATAAGCGTGGAGCTACCCATTGCACAGGCAGAGAGTCGCTAGACATACAAATAAAAATGAATGCCGCGTTAAGCCTTGATTTAGCACACCGCTAGGATAACAAACAAGATGACGTTTCCCAGAGCATTTAGGAGTTATATACCCAGAACACATTGTATAAATGAACACGTATACGGAGCTATCGTTGTTACACCAAATAACGAGGTTGCTGTAATCAAGGGACGCCAGTCAGGAAAGTGGTCTTTTCCCAAGGGACACGGCTACGCAAACGAGAGTCCATTGGACGCTTGTTTACGGGAGCTTCGAGAGGAAACTGGTCTAGAATTGAGTAATTATAAGGCAGATGAGCAAGTTCGGTTTCCAACCGGCACTTACTTTATCTTCCACATAAATGAAAAGAGTACATTAATCCCAGAAGATTTGAAGGAGGTTGAGGAAGTCCAGTGGATTCCTATTGATCAACTTTGTACTCTTCGTGGAAATATGGACCTTCGTCTCTTTGCTAGACGCTTTATCGCGATGTAATGTACCCCGGGCCTAGGATTAACAACTAATACAACATTTTTTTACAGTCTACAGTAAGATGGGTCTATTAGATTCACCCAAAGTACTCACTTTACTTGTTGTTCAGATGTGGTGGATAGCCATTTGGGGATTATCTTATATTACCATTGAATACTTTGTTGGGAAGAATAAATTAATGGAATTCGGCGTCTACATTGGGCTTACAGCTTTGGTAACACTAATTATTCAACTAAATCCACAAATTATTGAAGCTTTATAATGAAAAGACTTCTTTCGGATCAAAGTCGCAGTTGTATCCTAGTTTGACGAGAGGCTTTAATGTTAACCATTCCTCTCCATTCTGATGTAAGAATTGTATGTGGTCATCGAGAGACCAAGAAAAATCTTTTAGAGCATCGCGGAGTGTTCGCGCAATATCAAAATAAGCAAGTCCGTCTACCAGACGAATCTGTTTTTTTATATGATTGATGAAGAAGCAGAAGCACGTCATTTAGTAAGTAAACACCTTTTCCTTTAAGGTCTTTTGCGCCTCTAGAGTTAACTCGGCAGCCAATTCAAGTGCCTTTGGATAGAAGATAAAGCCATCACTTACGTACTTGAAGACGCGATTCTCAAATAGAACTTCTACTGAAGACCAGGTGACATCGTCATTAAGATCAGGATAGATGTGCTTATTGTACAGAAAGCACCGAGCTACGATGTATGCATCCAACAGGTCTGCGTGACGGACAATATGGTAGGAACGCTGCCACGGCCCGTGATCAGGATAGACCGGTTGCCCGTTTACCATTTGCTTCTTGAGTTTGGAATAGGATATTGTCTGAATTATAGCCAGAATGGCGTCACAGATCTCCTCAGATACTGTCTGCGTTAGAAGCCATTCTTTGATCTTAACAGCTGCTACCTCTGTATCGGTGTACTTTGAGTCGCACATATCGTGGAGTGCGATCCCGTAGGAGATAACCTGACGTTCATCTTGTGTTAGATCTGGAAAGGAGTCCATCAGAATGTGGGCCCATCGTAAGGCAGACTTGGCGTGCTTCAGATCGTGACTTTCGTCAATTCTCTGCTCCTTACAGCACTGCTCGATGAATGCGTAGAGTGCGTCCATTTTTATACTAAAAAAGGTTTAGATGTAGATTTCATTTTTTGCTTTGGATTTAGGGTCTAGTTACATACCTCGTCTTCACTGTTAATAGAAGGAGTATGAACTTCTTCTGTTATAGATTCAGTTGTCTCCACCTCAGGAGGCTCTGCTTCAGGATTCTCTAGAATAGGAACTTGAATTGCTGAGATGCTGGAGTCTACTGGTTCCAGTAGCATCGACAGAAGTCCCTGACTTGCCTCCTCACTGATAGGACTTGTCGAGGATTGAATGAGCGAAACAAGAGCAACTGCAACTTGACTACGCAGATCCTGAACGATGTCAGGATTTTCTCCAGATACCTCTGCCGCTCCAAGAAGATCACAGAGCTGAACCCATACCGTAAGTTGATCTTGATTGAAGGTGACGGTAGATGCCATCTTGGTTTGTACAGTTTTTACTAAAGTAAAAAAGTTCAATTTTTGTTATGTTTTGGTTTGGTTTTTTAGTTCAGTAGACATCATCATCAAGAGTTGTAGGGATAGTCTCAAAACGATTCATTCGTTCAATAAACTTCTTTACAAACTTTGACTTCTCTTCTACTGTGCTAGGGATCTGTAGCATTGCGTATCCTCCTGCTACAAGCTGTGATGAAGACATCTTGAAAGGATCATTTTCTGGGGCTCTGAGGCGCTCCTCCTCATCCATCTGATCCTTGGCAATCAGATTCATAATCTTGTCCTTAAAATTAGGTCCCTTCGCCTCAACGGCCTTTGTCTTATTTGCAGTAGGTCCACCGAGGGTAGGGAAGGATCTTTCACCGAAATCAAGAGGCTCATCCTTCTTAGGGCGTGCCTGTGGAGGACGGTAACCGCTCTTAACTTCTACGACTGTCGTTTCAGTGGTTGTAACAGCAGGCACCGTCTTGGCCATCTTGATCGGCGCGAGCTGCACGCCTTGTGCAGGCTTCCAAACATTAGCAGTAGAAGAGGCCATTTTGAATTGGGGTACTCTATAGAGTGAGTAATCAGCCTTCAATTTTTATTTTACATAAAAAAGAGTTTTTTTGTTTTTTATTTTGGTTTTGTCTTTTTATTTTGGTTTGGTCTTTTTTTGGTTTTTGGTTTTATTTTTTGTTCTCACTCAACTCTTTACTCGATCTCAGGCTCAGTCGCGGTGTTGTCGATCTTTCCATCATCCTGGAGAATACCGACGTAGGGTCCCTTCTGACCCTTCTTGCTCTCCCAGAGGTCGCCACTGGCCCAGATGTGGTTGCCATCCGTGCGGCGCTCACCGAAGCGGACATACTTCTTACCTGCCAGAGTAAAGGGGATATACTCGCCCTCAACCTCCTCCTCAACCTCACCCTCAACCTCCTTGGGAGACTCGGGGAGAGGGAGAGCGACAGGAGCAACCATCTCAGCCTTCTTGGCCTGCTTGACCTGCTTCTTGACAGGGGCAGCAGGAGCAGGGGCAGCCACAACAGAAGCAGTCACAACAGGAGCCACAGGAGCAGCAATATCACCCTTAGCAGCCGCCTCCGCAGCGGCTGCAGCAGCCTCCTTCTCCGCCTTCTTCTTCTGGCGGCCGGCCTGCATTGCGTCCTTGTGCTCCTGGGTCAGAGGAGCGCGGGGCTTCTTGACCTTAGCTCCATCGGCGATCACAGCCGCAGGAGCCTCAGCCTCACCAGAAGCCTCAGATGAGGCATCAGAGGCATCCGCATCCGAGTCAGTCTTCGGGTGCTCCTCAGACCACTTCGTCTTGAAGGCCTCAAACTCCTCAGCGTGCTCCTTGCGGTAGTTTGCCGCGAAGGACAGGTGCGCTCCCTTCTGATCCGGATGCTCCGCCTTGAACGCAGCAACGTCATCCTTGTGCGCTGCGAGGATGTGCTTCGTGAAGTCCGCGTGGACAGTCGGCTTGCCGGTCCGCTTGGAGACCTTGCCGCTCTTGGTCAGCTTCACAGGCTTGCCGTTCTTGCCGAGCTGCGTCTTGCCTGCCGCGGAGGGCGTGCCAGAGAGAGCATTCGAAACGAGGGTCTGGATAACCAGGAGCTGCTCAGTAGAGAAGGTAGAAAGAGAAGACATTTTAAGCTTAGGGAAGCTGAAAGATGTATACACTAAAGGGGGGTACTATCATTGCTGGGCCAAGGCGATTCAATTTTTTTTCAATGCCAAATAGCCTCTTAGTTACAGCTAGGGTCCGTAAAAGAGGTATGTGGGTAATTACAGGAAACCACAGTAAAAATAAGTTTTTTACTTAGTCTTACTGGTGTTCTTTTTGCTCTGGTTACCTTTGGCACGCTCCTGGTTTGCCTCTAGGGCACGCTGACCTTTAGCAGAGCCAAGACGATCTTTGCCTCCCTTCTTCTCCTGGTCAGTCTTCTTGCTCTCGCGGCGCGTCTTTGGGCCCTCAGCGTAGTCAGGCATTTTGTCTTACTATTAAAGTTGGTACTTTCAGAGTAGTCAAAGTATTTATTCAATTTTTTCCAAAATGGTTTTGAGAACTGCCGCGACAGAATAAATCATAGGAGGAGGTACCGCATTGCCAATCTGTGTTATCTTTTCCTTCTTGTTTCCTGTTACAACAAAGTTCGCAGGAAATCCCTGAATCTGCTTGAGTTCATCAGGCAGAAGGCACCGAGCATAAGCAAGACCACTCGGCTTCTTCAGACCCACAAGTAGCCTCGGCTGGTGATCATATGTACAGATAATCGTCTTACTGGGCCGATTTACATCGATAATTTCGGAGTGGATAGGCGAATCACGCTTGGAGCAACTGAGGAGATTATCCCGAGCCTTTAGGATTACATAAGGATGCGCTGCTCCTGTAGGCACACTTGATTCATCAACTGAAAGAGCATAGTCCGTAAAGTTTTCAGGTACAGACGTTGTAGGAATTAGATGGGCATCTTCCATCGAAGTTGTTATGAAGGACGCTTGGCTTATACGGGGGAGCCGAGCACCAAAGGCAGCAACAGATGCCCAGAAACTAGACGGATCCATATGCGGCTGCGCTCGGGCATCCCAGCCAATTAGGAGAACACGCTTTCTCTTTTGCGGAACACCAAAGTCTGTTGCCTCCAGCATCTTGTATGTCAGAATATAGCCAATATCCAGAAATGCCTTTGTAATAATGTCAAGCATAAGCGGATCAGTTTCATTCGGTCCGCTCTTCATTGTCAGAAGTCCTGTTACATTTTCTCCGATGATAAACTGCGGTCGTACAATTCGGGCGACACGGACAAACTGTCGGAACATTTGGTTGCGCGGATCCTGAATATCCTTCTTGCCAGCACGAGAGAATCCCTGGCACGGAAAGCCTGCAAAGACAATATTAATCTGGCCATTGTAGGGCGCAAAGACTGCGTCGGGGACTTTCGTAATATCGGCCGACCCTGTGGCAGCAGAATCTTTTAGCAGAACCGAGTGGGGAAAGTTTGCAAGATGCGTAGTCGTCGCTGGCTTCTTAAATTCGTTAAAAGCGACAACCTGGAAGCCTGCGCGCTCAAGACCAAGTGTATCACCGCCACATCCCGAAAAGAGTGAAATTGCTTTCAGAGGTGTTGTCATTCTACTCAAGCACTGCAGTTTGGACTGCAGTCAATTTTACGGGTACGACTCTGAAAAAAATATATTTTTTGTTATGTTTGCTTGAAACGAATCTCTACTTCAGATCAATACGCAGACAACTGAAGCCGGCTCCCTTGCCCCAGCGAAGAATACCGTTAAAGTTGAAATTGTCTGCGCAGTGGAAAGTAATCTCCAGATCAAGACTCTTCTTGAAGGTCATATTGTTGATGGCTGTGATCAGAAATTTCGGATACCAGGCGACATTAAAGTCTCCACTCAAGTTTCCGTGAATGCTCAGCCAGTAGTCCTTCTGCTCGAGTGCGTGGTTTGCGATAGGAAGCACCTCGGCCATAAAGGCAGACTTCTCCTCGTCACCAACCTCAAGGGCGGCGAGAACAGCTGCGCGCTTCTCCAGAAGGCTCGTCTTGGGTCCTCGGGCCGCACGAACCTTGCGCTTCAACTCCTTGCCAAAGGCCGACTTGGGGTCTGCCTGCGTCTTACAGTCTTGCCGAAACCAGTCATCAAAGGATGGTGTAGGAGTCTCTAGCTGAAATTCTGTCTTGAGTGAACCAGAGGCGATGTAGAGATTGTACCACTGAAGGGCGTACTTCTTTGCGAGCGAGTACTTCTCGCAACCGCCGTTGTGGAATTGGACGCCAGCGAGCCAAGGCTTTTCCTCTGGGCTCGGAACTCGGAAATTCTGGCTGCCCTTATGCTCGACCTTTTTCCAGATGCCGCCGACCTCAATCTCGAAATCGTAATGTGTCCCTCGATTAGATCCTTGCCGCTTTCTTGCGCTACTAATCTCAAGACCAAACTTCTGCTTGAAGGTATCCTTGATCTTAGTGCCCACGGGCGAGCCAGGAGTGTTGAGCGCATCGATGATGGCAGCAATGTCCTTCGTCTCGTTCGCCGCAGCGGTGTCAAGAGTGCGAGCTGCCATCTTGCTCTTATGTATGTACTGAACTATAAGGCGGATAGAATGTCAATTTTATTGCAGTAAAAATGAGTAAGAGTTTTGTCTTTTGTTTTATATTTACTTGTTGTCAGGACACTTTCGCTTGTTATGCCCTGGCTTTTTACAGACTGTACAGGTCTGTGGCTTCTTATCAATACCTGTCTTCTCATCTCCCGTCTTTTCTTCGCCGGCTAGTCACGTGTTAACAGGGACTACAGCAGGTGGTGGAGGTGGTGGTAGCGTTCCAATCTGAAGAACTGGCCACCCGTTTTTTTCCAGAATCTGAAGGAGTGCCGTTGCCTTTGGATATGGACCTGCAGTCAGAAACTGCACGAGCACCTTGAGATCATCCTTGATCTGTGAGGCAGTCGTCTGTAGCATCTCGTGATCCAGAGTCTGACGCGTCTCAACTGCCTTGATGAGAGCCTTCATATTCTGATCGCTCATTGCCTGTACATTAGCAAGAGAAGCTAGTCGAGTAGCGTGCTCCTCAATGGGCAAGGACTTGACCTGAGTCTCAAGAGCCTTCAGATAGGCGTCACCAAGGCCCTGGAGTTTTGATACAGACGCAAGACGATACTCAAGAGACTCAATCGGAAGAGCCTTAACCTGAGCTTCTAGAGTCTTGATCTGTGGATCCAGACCGAGAAGTGTAGGAAGAGCCGCTGTGAAGCCATTTAGCCGCTTCGTCTGCTCATCAAGCACAGTATTATGACTGATAGCTGACTCTCGAAGAAATGCCAGCTCGCCAGTCATATCAGGGATTGACAGATCATCAAGCTTTTCAGAGAGGATCATCGAGACGCCCTCCCTTAGCTCGTGAATCTTGTCATCGACCATTTCGACCATATCCTTTCGGTGGGAATCGAACTCTGCGTCGACGGCAGCCTCCAGACGCTCGGTCTCCTTGTAGTTGTCGTGCTCGTTCCGCTGAACCTCGATAAGTTCACATCCGAGCTGGGTGTCCTTAGCCTTAAGTTCTTCCTCAAGAGTGGCGAGTCGCTCAAGAAGTTCCTTATAGCGCGTAGCACCGACCAGATCCTTTGTTTCAGATGTGGTTGCAAGAATGATTGCAGGAATCCTTACAAGAACTGCAAGAACAGTAAATGACAGAATGCTACAGAAGAATGTAATAATAAACATTCCTACAGGCTGAAGAGAGTTAAGGGAGAGGTTCAGGTGCCAGAAGGGCTGGGTCATCTGGTACTCGAGAATATCAAAAGGTGACATCTTTGCTTGTACTAAAAATAAGTAAAAGCAGCGACTCAAATTTTGCCAGGTATTTACATCAATTTATAGTCCCTTGCGGATCTCGTGGAGCAGAGAACCCATACGATTACGACCACATCCGTTACGACCCGTGCCCCAATATGAATCTGAAAGAGACTTCTCTCGAAGTTGAGCAGTACCGGTTGACTTTAGGATAGTCGCAACCGATGGATTCTGCGCAAACTTTGCAGTCAGAGCCTTTAACATAACAGCATCTCGGATATCATTCCAGTTTGCTAGAAAGTGGTCAGACTTGGTCTTGCCGAGACGCTTGGCAGATAAAGGTGTCTTTGCGTTGCGAATCTTTTCTTGCAGTGTAGGATCACCTGGGAACTTTTGGGCTTGGAAATAGTGTTCTACAGTCAGCCACGTTGTACCATCGAGATCAAACGGTGCAGGCCAGAAGTTGCTGAGCTCCTGGTGTGTAGGCGTCTTTGAATTGAATTCGATGCAGTCCATACTCATATTTACAGGTAGAAAGGGTCAATTTTACAGTAAAAAAGGTGTTTGTTTTTTGTTTTGTTGTTTTTTCTTTTTGTTTTGGGATTTACTCAATCAGGTTCTGGTGCTTGAGCTCGCGCACGTAGTCATCAAAGTTCTTGGGAGTCATTTCCGCAGCGGCGCAAATAGTCTCCTTTGTGCAGATATTGCGATTGAGCTTCTCAAGGATAGCAGCAGGCCACTTGGAGAGAGGGTAGTGCTTGGTTCCCTTGCGCCAGTTGATCACCGCGTCTCCCTTTCCGCAGGCACGGCCGAGAGGAAGATTGGCAATGATAGCAGTTCGCTCCTCACTGCTTCCCTTGAGCTTGTAGATCTTAACGGTTGAGCTAGGTGGAGACTCGCCGACGACAATCTCGTTCTCAGGTGCAACAGCAGTAGCAAGCGAAGCACGCTTCTTCTCCCTGCCGGCCTTCATCTTGGCAAGGTGCTCGGGGCTCTTTAGGTACGCCAGACGCTCGTCGCTTAGTGGCTTTCGCTCCTTCTTTGGTGGCGCAGCAGTTGCAACCGCAGCAGGAGCCTCCTCAGAAGCAGTAGGCGAGGCGCTAGCCCAGAGCTTCTCGGCCGCGGGCACACCGATGGCGGCAGCAACGTCAGAGAAGTCAAGCTCCTTTGCGACAAGAGGCTCCTGCTTTGCTGTATCGGCTGCGTGCTTCTTCTCCAGCCACGCCTTGCGGCCGGCCTGGAACTTGGCCTTGTGCTCGGCAGACATCGGCTTGCGGGCCTTCTTGACAGGCGCGCCAGGTGCCTGCGGCTGCATCGGGAGCTCCTTGAAGTCCCGCGGCATCTGTGCTGGCGAAGGCAAGGGCGACTCTGCTGCTGCCACAGGCTGAGCAATCACGACCTCAGGAACGGCAGGCTCCTCGATCGAGACAATCTCGGCCTCCATCTTGACCTTGTACTGCTTACGCAGCGCATTGGCAGCCTTCCGCTGCTCCTTGGCCTTCTTAATGTACAGGAGCTCGGCGGCCTCGTGCTTCTCGATCTGGCTGAGTGCGTCGAAGGACATTTTTTACTTGGAAAGTGATTGATATCTCTTTCGATGTAGGGGGGTACTTACTATTCAAAGTGTATTATATTTCAATTTTTTTAATGACAAAAAATTGGTCTTTTTTGTATTTTGTGTTGTAAGGATGCGGTTTTCTTATACAGCGTCAATATTGACTTCCTCATCTGGATCCGCATTCGCGTCAGTCTCAAACTCAAAGGCATCTTCCTGATCCTTCTCAATTCCCAGAAGGTTTGCAGGTAGACGACCGAGATCTACCAACTTCTGGGCAGTCTTGCGATCATCAATGCGACCGACAATCAAATGAATCTTATCCTTTGGCGCCTCCTCCAGAATAACAATCTGTCCTGGATTGATTGGCATTGTAGCACGCGTGAAGAGGCCGAGTGGTGTTCCGTTTACTGTCGAGCCATTGGCAACAATAAGACGAAACTGGGCATTACCGAGACACGCTTCTACTCGGGCAAAGAGGATAGGGACCTTGACGTTGAACGCGGCCTGTAGAGCCGTTTCATTCCGCTTCTGAGCTGAGATCTTCTTGTATGAGTTAGAGGTACGAGGCATTTTGGGGGTACAATTGTATTCAAGGGTAGACCATTCAAATTTGGTTCGCGAAATAAAGTCTAAAGTGCCAACAGATCTTATAGTATATATGTCGTTACTTACACTTACAGATGGATCTAGAGTATTTCAATTGAATAA
>Ga0209191_1000544_pt1 | contig 28882 bp, 11 predicted proteins | sample S_130626_EF_Meta_FD_187320 | JGI IMG/M metagenome (GOLD analysis project Ga0209191, IMG submission 187320) | Freshwater microbial communities from Lake Simoncouche, Canada to study carbon cycling - S_130626_EF_MetaG (SPAdes) (version 2) | ecosystem: Environmental > Aquatic > Freshwater > Lake ...
ACCTTTGGCATTACAAACAACAGCACTTCAACACAAACAGTCAACTGGGGTTATACAACTCTGTAATATATGTGACTATAACTAACGAATACCCTGCTCGCGCAGTTTCACACAAGTATCGCACTTTCCACAAGGTGCGATATTTTTTTCACTGTATACAGGCTGTCGACACGACCAAAACATGTTACGCAATGAGTCAGGCAAACTATCGTAGATTTCACGCTTGGTCATGTCTAGCACAGGATATATTTTCTCCACAGGTGTAAAGGCCGCAAGTATAGCATTGGCTCGTTTGCGACGGTCTTCTAATGCGTGATTATGATCGTTGGCCTGCATCCCCATGGCAACTCGTACAATGCGGGGATTAACAGAACAAATATAGCCAGCAAAGAAGTTGATGCTGTCTGTGTCATACATAAACTGCCCATTGTAGGGCTGTGAACCTATTTCACTTTCACTGTAGATAAAACTGTGGCCCATGCTTTCTAATTCTTTAAGCACACGATCAACAACTATGGCTTCGGCACGATCTCTATGTTCTACATTGTGATGGTGTATGTGATGTATGTGTAGAGTATGGTCCTTATACTCAGGCTCTGTTAACAGTTTGTAGATCATACCCAGGCTGTCTAGGCCGCCTGAATACATGGCCAGTATTATCGGTTGTTCCATATGTAAAATGTATAAACTAGGTTGATGGGGTGTTCTTGTGGAACAGGTGTTAGTTCGTGTGCTCTAGGGAAATATTGAGCATACTTTGTGGGCCAGTTGGGATTTAGGAAACTACGGGCGATAAAACGATCACAGTTTGGTAAAACTTTTAATATCAATTGGGCACAAGTTTCTTTATCAAATATAGTTAACCCGCCATCTATGATCACAGTATCCCAATGTTCATCTAACGTAAACCAATCTTTAGACTGGATTTTAGGGTCATCATACACTGGATTAATGTCCCACGCTTCTGTACACAGGGGCAACAGTAACTTAGTGCTACCTAACAGTAGAACACGGCCTGTACAATAGCTAGAAAATACTGAATAATCGTCTAGATTAGGGGCCGCTGGCCACTGTAAGTTGATCCAATATTGCGGGTCGTCGCTGATACTCATAATGATATTTATAGGGTAAATACACTATGAATTTAATTTTAATAACGCTGTTGATGACACACTTGACCATAGTATCAGTGACACTATACTTGCACCGCGGTCAAAGTCACAGGGGTGTTGAATTTCATCCTGCGTTAGCACATGCCATGCGTTTTTGGCTGTGGTTGACCACAGGTATGACTACCAAACAATGGGTAGCTATACATCGTAAGCATCATCAAAATACTGATGTGGAAGGTGATCCACACAGCCCACACATATTCGGTATTTGGTCAATGGTGTTTGGTGGAGTTAAGTTTTATAATCGAGCAGGAAAAGATGCTGATATGATTATAAAATACGGAATGGGAACTCCTAAGGATTGGATTGAACGTAAACTTTATACACCTCACCATCAACTGGGCATTCTTGTAATGTTGGCCATAGACTTGCTATTGTTTGGCTGGTGGGGATTCCTAGTGTGGGGTGTACAAATGATATGGATTCCGTTCTGGGCTGCTGGTTTTATCAACGGTGCTGGCCATTGGTGGGGCTATCGCAATACTGACACTAACGATAAAAGCACCAATTTGATGCCATGGGGCATATGGATTGGTGGCGAAGAACTGCATAATAACCACCATGCAGACATTGCTAATCCTAAGTTTAGCCGCAAATGGTATGAATTTGACATAGGATGGATGTATATTAAGGGGCTAGAGTTTTTAGGTTTAGCCAAGTTAAAGAGTTAAATATATACTATGCCTATCCTAGTTCAAAGTTTCCTCAACAGTGCTACAAAGTTGTCTACCACCGCTACTACATCAACCACAGTTGCACAGCTTAAAACATTGGTAAATGCCATAGAAGGTGTTAGCACATCTGTTATGGCGTTCTATATAATAAACCCTTCCACTACTTCTACAGCATTAGTCAGTGGCACACTAGGGTCTTATGGCATTACCACTGCTACTACAATTTACAGTAGTAATATTATTTCAACACTGGCAATATCAAGTGGAACTACTCTCACAAAAAATATCAATCCACCACATTCTAATACTGAAATTGTTGCTCCTTTCTCGGCTATTTGGAGTCTAAATTATGTAGGTGCGTTGGGAGCAACAAATGATGTCTCATACAAACTGTATGTGACACAGTTGGGATTAGGCTCTGCTGTCACATTGACCAGCCATCAAACAGGTGATTTCGCAGTAACAGCGGGTAACTTCTTGTATGATGAATATGGAAACAGCATTGGCATTATCAAGGGCAATACCACAATAGATAATTATATGGCCAAAGCCGCGGCTGTTTGTGGTTCATTGTCTAATACTATAATAACCGCCGCAACATACAAAGGCACATGGAACGCTTTTAGTGATACTCCCACACTGACGGATGGTGTCGGCGCCTTGGGAGATGCTTACGATGTAACGACTTCTGGAACCAGTGGTGAGTACCCTGAATATCTTGAACAAGACTGGCGCATCTATGATGGCTTTGTTTGGCAAAGAGTTGCTAAAACAGCTACAACAGAATGGACCATAGCACCGGCAGCCGCCGGCCTAGCAGATAAAGCGACTAGACAACTAGCCAAGTTGGAACTAGCACAGTTACGCAGACAAGCAGGCGGCGATACTAGTACTACTTTTTACAGAAATAGTAACATTTATGATATAGATTTACTAGCAGACAAATATATCAGTCCTACCAGCACGGTAGGAACTACCAGCACATTAGTCATTGGTCGTCCTTGGATCCAAGATCAAGTATACACAGGATTAACATTTACCTATGGCCAGGCCACAATCAGTTTTACTCTAAAAGCCAATGGAACTTTTACTAATGTTACCTGTCCATACGGTGCTGGTGGATTTCCTTATGGGGAGGGCGTTGACCCAGTGTTGCTAATGCCAGGTAACCAGTTAGTGGGCGGCACAACGCCAGCCAATGACATATATTGGGAGTACACTGTTGATGTGCCTGGTGGAGCAATAACTGGATTTACTTATAGATCAGGCACTGCACCGTAAAAAGAATTTAAGAAAGATTATATGAAAAAATTATTAGTATTATTAGCATTGTTATCAACACAAGCATTTGCTTGGGAACAACGCCCCCCACTACCGGTACAAGCATGTCAGGCACACAGCCCATATGGTTTCGCACAAACACAGCGAGCAGCACAACCAATTTGCCGAGAAGCATATTTGGTAGCCTATGATGCTCCTGTAAAGATTCCTGTTTATGTTGCTTACACATTACTACCACAAAACGCACTAGGTTGCTTTCCTAGAACCAATGCTTTCGTAGCTGATGCTAGCCTAGGTGGAACAGGTGCTAGACCAGATGACTATGCTGGCACAGGCTACGACAAAGGTCATGCGGCTCCGGATGGCGATCTAAGCTGGTCACAGCAAGTGGAGTATGAAAGTTTTTTGATGACAAATATGTACCCCCAACATGGAAGTTTAAATCGGGGAATTTGGAAATTGTTAGAGACATCGGTACGCGGTTGGGCCGTCCAACTGAACCAACCACTTACTATATACGTTGGCGCATTATATGGCGCTGGTGATCCTAGTATCGGCAACGGTGTTATTGTTCCACACGGGTACTACAAAATTGTAGTTAACAATGCTACTAAACAAATTGCAGGTTGGGTATTCCCGCATACTAAACCATATGTTAATCTTGGTAACGACTTAACAGTATTCCGTAAGCCCATTGCCGAAATAGAAAAGGTAGCCGGAGTTGACTATAAATTTCCAGCAGGCGCAATTGAACTACAACCTGGACAAGAATGGCCCGTTAATTACGGTGATTTAACCAAAGCAAAACGAGCAAAATGCGGTGCCAACGCCGCAGAGTAAAGAACCCACCTTAGGGCCGGTTGATGTCAACGGTAATAGGCGTCCGCGCAATTGAACTGCTCCGCGTAGTGAGTGCCGTATAAAGTAAGCGGCATAAATACTTCACTATGAGAGCAAGAGAATTCACAATTAACATCCCTATTAACATTAAAATTAATGGTGATGGCCAACCAGAAATTGACATGGGCGGTACAGATGCACCCATAGATCCGTCAAAACCTAAAGAAGATCCAGTTATGGTACCTCCTTTACAGCAGCAAATAGAACTTCAAAAGGCAGATGTAGGCAAAATAAGCCCTATTATCGCTGACCTTACACAAGACGAAGTAGACCCCGAAACAAAGCAATTGCCTTAAGGCTCTAAGGGAGAAAGACCCAGATGCCTATTAGAAAAATAGAAGCAGGCAGGTTAATAACTTCGCAGTCTTACGACTGGGTAGGTCCTCTAGGTACGATCTGGTACGACGAGTCACTGGGCGATCTACGCATAGGTGATGGAGTTACCCCCGGCGGTAGATTACTACAGCTTGGCGGAGGTGGCGGAGGTGGCGGCAATGTTAAGATTGTCGGAAGTGTACTTAATTACACTCTATTAAATCCTACTTATTCTGGAGATATTGCTGACGGTTATATAACTGAAGATTTAGGCCATTTATGGGTATGGAACGGAACATATTGGATTGATGTAGGACAAGTACAAGGCCCCGCAGGATACACGGGTAGTGCAGGTTATATAGGTCGTGACGGATACACTGGTAGCCGGGGCGATTCGGGATTTACAGGTAGTCAAGGTTATACAGGACCAGAAGGTCCGAGAGGTCCGTTAGGTCCTGTAGGTTTTACAGGTAGCCAAGGTATTCCCGGTGAGTATGCCGGTATGGGATATGTAGGTAGTCAAGGCGACCTGGGATATACCGGTAGTCTAGGTTACACAGGCAGTCAAGGATACGACGGAAGTCAAGGCTATACTGGATCATCGGGATATGCAGGCAGTGAAGGTTATGCAGGTAGTCAAGGCTATACAGGTAGCCAAGGTTATAGCGGTAGTGCAGGTTACGCAGGTAGTGAAGGTTACGCAGGTAGCCAAGGCTATACTGGATCAGAAGGCTATACTGGATCACAAGGCTACAGCGGAAGTCAAGGATACACCGGTAGCCAAGGTGATATAGGCTATACAGGCAGTAAGGGTGATCAAGGTATCTCTATTAAATTTAGAGGTACAGTAGCAGACGGCACTGAACTATCTGCAATAACTGGCATGGAAATCAATGATGCTTGGATCCGAACAGATACAGGCAATTTGTATGTTTATAACGGAGACTCATGGGACGATGCTGGACAGATTGTAGGTCCGCAAGGTGATATTGGTTATTCGGGCAGTGAAGGTTATGCAGGTAGTCAAGGCTATACTGGATCACAAGGCTACTCCGGAAGTCAAGGCTATACTGGATCTGAAGGTTATACTGGCAGTCAAGGTTATGACGGAAGTCAGGGATATTCTGGTAGTCAGGGATATTCTGGCAGTGAAGGTTATGCAGGTAGTCAAGGTTACACCGGCAGTGAAGGTTACACCGGCTCACAAGGCTATACAGGATCACAGGGCTATACAGGTAGTATTGGTTTTACTGGATCAGAAGGCTATGCGGGTAGTCAAGGCTATACCGGCTCACAGGGTGACATAGGTTATACCGGCAGTGAGGGTTATACTGGATCAGAAGGCTATGCGGGTAGTCAAGGCTATACCGGCAGTGAAGGTTATGCGGGTAGTCAAGGTTATACTGGTAGTGCAGGTGCAGATGGTGTAATCGGTCGAGACGGATATACTGGATCAGAAGGTTACACAGGTAGCATTGGTTACACAGGAAGTTTTGGACTAGGGCTAACTACTGATCAAACCAGTACGGTAACACTTAGCACAGGCTTTAAGTTCATTCCTGAAACAGACGGGCTACAAGATCTAGGTTCACCTACTAATAGATTTGGCAAATTATATGTTGCTGGCCAGACTATTGATCTAGGCGGTACTACTTTATCTGTTGATCCTGCCGGTGGCGGACTTGTAATAAAAACCTCGTCTGGCACAGCAGAAACATTATCCATTGGTTCTGTTAAACTTGGTAATTCTTTATTATTAGAAAACACAGGTACTTTAGTAAAAATATCTGCAACTGGTACTAGTTTATTAATAGATGCAGATATAGTTGATCTAAGAGGGTTACTTACAACAGCTACTATTACCGCTACCAATATTATGGTATCGGGTCTTACTACAGCAACATCAACACAGAGTGGCGCATTACAGGTATTAGGCGGTGTAGGAATTGGTGGAGATTTATATGTCGGTGGCGACATTATTTCCAATCGTTTAATTATACAATACACAACTGTAACTACAACAAGTGTAACTACAGATGATGTCTTTACCACTACAAATGATACTAATTCTACAGGCACAAACACAGGCGCATTAGTAATCGCAGGCGGCGCTGGTATAGGTAAAGATGTAAACATAGGCGGCAAATTATATGTAACAGGACAAACAGTTGGACTGGAAGAAACTGAATCTACTGGTACAAGTTCAGGAGCATTAGTAATCGCTGGCGGTGTGGGTATTGCTAAAGATGTTTATGTTGGTGGAAAATTATATGTACAGGGTCAAAGTATTGACCTAAATGGCTCTGAAATTTCCTCAGATGGTACCAGTGTTACATTCCCAAATGTAACTTTGGCAGCTAACGGTGTTCTTACATTTGCCAACGGTACTGTACAAAAAACAAAAGCACCGCAGATGTACACAAATGCTGATGCAGCTAACGGTTTATCTATTGATGATTTATTACCAGGAGATTTTTACTACGATGACGTTACAGAAAGTATTTTTATTATGGTAGACACAGGTTTAGGTTACAATAACCTATTAGATCTCACAGTGAGAGCGGCCTAACATATAAAATAAATACACCATCGTGGCATTAATTTACTATTACCCCAATCCTGTAGCAACGCCTGCGGCAACGAATTATAATTATTCCGACGGCGACTACTATATTAACCAGAACGGAGCCATATTTAAGGCTACTCCTGGTACAGGATTATCTGCTGGTAAAATTCTTTACCCAAAGCCTACAGGTATAGTTCCTCCTACTGTACTACCGGCAATTACCGCCAGTACATTAATCAATAGTAACAGTGGATTAACAAGTCAAGTTTTTAGTGCAGTATTAGCCACAGCCTACGGCGGCACAGCTATTATTCCCACAGGTGGAACTAGTAATGCAGTTAGGGGTATAAGCCCTTGCTACACTGTTACTGTAAGCCCTGCATTACCAGCTGGCTTAACTATAACAACAACTAATCAAGGTTTAATAACAAGAACAAACCCTGATACAACACAGAATTTATACAATGCTGCCGATGTTCGTGTTAGTGGTACTCCAACAGCCAGCATTGCACAGACAACATTTACTGTAACATTTACCGACCAAGCTGGAAATTCTGGCAGCACAACATTCAATCTAACTATAGAGTCTGGTGCATCGCCTTTGTCAACAACTCAGGCAATAGCAACTAGAACATTGACACAGGGAACTGCGGCCACTGCATTTACTCCTGTAACTGCTACAGGCGGTGATGGCGTAAAAGTATTCAGTATTAGTCCTGCACTGCCAACAGGATTAAGTTTTAGTACATCAACTGGTCAAATTACTGGTACACCTTCTATCTTTAGAATTGCCACAGTACATACAATTACAGTCACTGACGGTGTTGGATCAAGTAGCAGTAAGACATTTACACTGACCGTAGAAGCACCGGTAGTCAATACCTCACTGGCATTATCTTCTTATTCGTTTACAAAAACTATAGCGTTTGCTTCGTTCAAACCAGTGAGCGGTACGGGTGGTTTTGGAACATTAAGTTATTCGATTAGTCCTGGATTACCAACTGGATTAAGTCTTAATACGTCAACTGGATTTATCACCGGACCCGGCACAGCAGTTTCTCCTCAAACTAGTTATACTGTAACTGTAGCAGATACTAATACTCCTCCGCAGACCAGCAGTAAATCTTTTTCAATAACAGTTTCAGAGTTACCGGCATTGACTTCTACATTACTTGTAGAAACTTCAACGCTGACTAAAAATTCTCAATCGTATTCGTTTATTCCGGTAAGTGGCCAGGGCGGTTACGGTACAATAACATATTCTATAACACCAAGTCTATCTGCTGGATTGACATTTAATACAGCGACCGGGCAGGTAACTGGTAATCCTAGTGCGTTAAGTGCTCCAGTAACTTATACAGTATCTATTGCAGACCAAGCTAGTCAAACTACCAGCAAGAGCTTTAGCATTGAAGTAGTACCGGGTGCTTTACTTACTACTCAAGTTATTTCGAATAGAGTAGCTGTACAGAATGTAGCTATTAGTGCGTTTACTCCCGTAACTGCCAGTGGCGGAGATGGTGCATTAGTCTATTCTATTAGTCCTAGCCTGCCAACAGGATTAACACTTAATACAAGTAATGGCAGTATTTCTGGTACACCTACAATAATCAGAGCGTCAACAGTATACACTGTTACAGCTACAGATACTGCAACTCAAAATAGCAGTAAAACATTTACTCTAACTGTCGAAGCACCTCCGGTCCTGACAATCACCGCTATTGCCAGCAAGACACTGATACAGTATGATGCTGTTCCTGCATTTACACCTGTACTAGGTTCAGGAGGCTATGGTGCTCTAGCATATACTATTAGTCCAACACTACCGCTAGGATTAAATTTTGCAACTAGTACTGGTGAGGTAACGGGTACGCCTACTAGATATCTAGTAACTGCGACTACATTCTCTGTAACTGTACGAGATACAGCATTACAGGCCAGCACTGGTACTTTCTTATTAACAGTTAATACCAAACCATTAATTACAACCACTGTTGCAGGAAATAATACATTTATTAGATCTGTACCTATAAATCCAGTTACTCCTGTAACTGTTGTTGGTGGGTCTGAAAGTTATACATTTAGTCTGTCTCCTAGTCTGCCTAGTACACTAAGTTTCAATACGTTAAATGGACAGATTTCTGGTACTGCTACAACTACAAGTAATACAACAACATATTCTGTTACAGTTGTTGATTCTTTGTCAACTTCTAGTACAAGTACATTTAATCTAAATGTTGTTAATCCCCCTGCAATTACAACAACATTAGATGTTAACAGCGGAACATATTATAGACTGGTAGATACTATAGGTGTTAGTCCAGTTAGTGCCAGCGGTGGTTATGGTTCAATATCATTCTCTATAAATCCAGGACTGCCTACAGGGCTTGCGTTTAATTCTTCCAATGGTAGAATTTCTGGAATTGCTAGTCAGCTAAGTTCTCAAGTACACACAATTACTGCCACAGATAGTCTTGGACAAACCAGCGGTAAAAATTACGCATTAACAATCACTTACTCACCGCTGACAACAACATTGGTTGTTGCTTCAAGTTCAGTTACCAAGGGTAAACCGATAACTGCATTTACTCCTGTGACTTCTGCAGGTGGCAGTGGATCTACAACATTTTCTATTGGTCCAAGTTTACCAGCAGGATTGTCGTTCAATATATCAACCGGGCAAGTTTCGGGTACACCAACTGAGTCAATTGCCGAGACAACATTTACAGTTACAGCCACTGATAGTCAGGCTAATACAAGTAGTAAGTCATTCTTATTAACAGTTAATATTCCAACAGCTATAGTAACAACGGCTACTACTGCTTCTGTGACATTAACAGTTGGAGTAAGTGTAACATCGTTTACACCAGTGACTGCTACAGGCGGTGATGGACAAATAACATTTACCATAGGTCCTGTACTACCCACAGGATTATTATTTGATGCAACCACAGCGGCTATTAGAGGTACACCAACTGCGGTATCATCTACTGCTACTTACTCAATAACTGCAACAGATAGTTTACAGCAAAAGAGTACCAGTACTTTTAATCTTAATGTTCTAGCTCGCCCTATTGTTATTACAACAAATAATCCTTCATTAATTTTTGTTAAGTACAGCGCAATAAGTCCAGTTAGACCGATAACAGCCACAGGCGATCAAATTGTATATTCTCTAAGTCCTGCATTGCCAAGTGGACTATCTTTTAATACCAGTAATGGTGAAATTACAGGTACCCCGACGGCTGTTAAAACACTAGATACTTATACAGTTACAGCCACAGATGCTTACAATAATAACAAGACTGGAACCTTTGAGTTAACAGTAAATGATTTTGTACCCGATCCATTAATTGCCACAGCAGCCAATAGTTCATTCAGTATAGATATTTCTATTCCTACAGACTTCCACCCAGTTAATGTTAGTGGCGGATTTGGAACTATTACCTATGCAATTACACCGACACTATTACCAGATGGACTAGTATTCAACACAACTACAGGTGACATAACTGGAACACCTACTACAATTACATCTGCTACAGAATACACAGTCATCGTTACAGATGCAGTTCCGCAGACTGCAAATGCCGCATTTACAATAGCAGTTGTGCAGCCTGTAGTAACACAGGGCAAAGGTTATACTGGTAGTCGTGGCTATACAGGTAGTCAAGGCTATTATGGTAGTCGTGGCTATACAGGTAGTCAAGGTATACCGGGATATGTAGGTAGTTCGGGTGATTTTGGATTCTCAGGTAGTCAAGGTTACACTGGTAGTGTAGGCTATGTTGGTTCAGCTGGCTACATTGGATCATTTGGTTACACTGGATCACTAGGTTACACCGGTAGCCAAGGGTATTCAGGTAGTCAAGGCGATATTGGCCTTACAGGTTATACAGGTAGCGTAGGCTATGTAGGTAGTCAAGGATATAGTGGAAGTCAAGGTTACTCGGGCAGTGAAGGTTATACGGGTAGTGTAGGTTATACTGGTAGTGTAGGCTATGTAGGTAGCACTGGTTATACAGGTAGTCTAGGAGATAAAGGTGATATTGGTTATACAGGCAGCGAAGGATACACCGGATCGCTAGGCTACACAGGAAGTCAAGGTTACAGCGGAAGTCAAGGTTATACCGGCAGTCAAGGTGACCTTGGTTATACTGGAAGTCAGGGATATTTAGGCAGTACAGGTTATACAGGTAGTGTGGGCTATGTAGGTAGCACCGGTTACACAGGTAGTCAAGGTGATATTGGTTACACAGGTAGTCTAGGTGATATTGGATTTACTGGTAGTCAAGGTGACCTTGGTTATACTGGAAGTCAGGGATATTTAGGCAGTACAGGTTATACAGGTAGTGTGGGCTATGTAGGTAGTCAAGGTGACATCGGTTATACTGGAAGTCAAGGTGACATCGGTTATACTGGATCACAAGGTTATACTGGTAGTCAAGGTGACATCGGTTATACTGGTAGTCAAGGTGACATAGGTTACACTGGTAGTCAAGGTGACATCGGTTATACCGGTAGTGTGGGGTATGTAGGTAGCACTGGCTACACCGGTAGTGTTGGCTACACAGGCAGCGAAGGATACACCGGGTCACTGGGTTACACTGGCAGTGAGGGCTATGCAGGTAGTCAAGGTTATACTGGCAGTCAGGGTGACCTTGGATATACAGGTAGTCAAGGTTACTTAGGTAGTACTGGCTACACAGGTAGTGAGGGATATTTAGGTAGCACCGGTTACACAGGTAGTCAAGGAGATATTGGATTTACTGGCTCACATGGAGATATAGGATACACCGGCTCTACAGGCTATGTTGGATCACAAGGTGATATTGGATTTACTGGATCTCAGGGCGATCTCGGTTATACTGGTAGTCGTGGCTATAACGGATCACAAGGCGATATTGGATACACTGGCTCACAGGGTGATATTGGATATACAGGGTCTATAGGTTACAGCGGTAGTCAAGGGTACAGTGGCTCACAGGGATATACCGGTAGCAAAGGCGATAAGGGAGACCAAGGTATTCCGATTACGCTAAAAGGATCAGTACTTACAACTATCGATTTACCTGCAACTAATAATACATTAAACGATGCCTATATTGTAGATGCTGACGGCGACATATATGTATGGAATGGAACTTCTTGGTACAGTGCTGGACAAATTGTAGGTCCACAGGGATTGATTGGATGGACAGGTAGTCAAGGTTACACAGGCAGTGAAGGCTATACTGGATCACAGGGTTATAGTGGAAGTCAAGGTTATAGTGGAAGTCAAGGATATACCGGTAGTGTTGGCTATGTTGGATCACAGGGTGATATCGGATATACTGGTAGTAAGGGTGATATCGGATATACTGGTAGTAAGGGTGATATCGGATATACTGGTAGTAAGGGTGATATCGGATATACTGGTAGTGAAGGTGATATCGGATATACTGGTAGTGAAGGTTATGCCGGTAGTGAAGGCTATACTGGATCACAGGGTTACAGTGGTAGCCAAGGCTATACAGGTAGTCAAGGTTATAGTGGAAGTCAAGGAGATATCGGCTACACAGGAAGTCAAGGATACACGGGTTCAGAAGGATATACTGGATCACAGGGTTACAGTGGTAGCCAAGGATACACAGGTTCACAGGGTTACAGTGGTAGCCAAGGAGATATTGGATATACAGGCAGTAAAGGTGACATAGGTTACACCGGAAGCCAAGGAGATATCGGCTACACAGGAAGTCAAGGGTACAGTGGTAGTCAAGGCTATTCAGGTAGTGTAGGCTATACAGGTAGTAAAGGAGATATCGGATGGACAGGCAGCCAAGGTTACACAGGAAGTCAAGGCTATTCAGGTAGTGAGGGTTATACAGGTAGTAAAGGCGATATTGGATACACTGGTAGCCAAGGCGACATAGGTTATAGTGGTAGCGAAGGTTATACCGGATCACTGGGTTACACAGGTAGTCAAGGTTATAGTGGAAGTCAAGGCTATTCAGGTAGTGAGGGTTATACAGGTAGTAAAGGTGACAAGGGAGATCAAGGAACCAGTATTAGACTGTTGGGTTCAGTTCTAAATACAGGAGCCCTACCTAGTACAGGTAATACGGCAGGTGATGCTTACGTTGTGCAGGCAGATGGTGACTTATATGTTTGGAACACCACTACAAATTTATGGGACAATGCCGGGCAGATTGTAGGTCCCCAAGGTGAAATAGGCTATACTGGATCATCGGGATATACTGGATCATTAGGATATACCGGTAGCCAAGGTTACAGCGGTAGTCAAGGTTACAGTGGCTCACAGGGATACACTGGTAGTCAAGGAGACATAGGCTATACAGGTAGTCAGGGCGATATAGGATACACTGGATCACAGGGATATTTAGGCAGTACTGGTTACACTGGTAGTCAAGGATACACTGGCAGTCAGGGAGATACCGGTTTCACTGGATCACAGGGATATTTAGGCAGTACTGGTTACACTGGTAGCCAAGGTGATATTGGTTACACTGGCAGTAAAGGTGATATTGGTTACACTGGTAGTCAGGGTGACATTGGATATACGGGCAGTCAAGGTTATACAGGCAGTCAAGGCGACATAGGATATACTGGTAGTCAAGGCAATATTGGATATACAGGTAGTGCAGGTTATACAGGTAGTCAGGGATACACAGGTAGTCAAGGCGACATAGGTTGGACTGGAAGTCGGGGATACTTAGGTAGTACTGGATACACTGGTAGTCAAGGCTACACTGGATCAGCAGGTTACACTGGAAGTCAGGGATATTTGGGTAGTACTGGTTATACCGGCAGTCAAGGTAATATTGGATACACAGGCAGTGAGGGTTATACTGGATCACAAGGTTATACCGGTAGTCAAGGTGATATTGGATATACTGGATCAAAAGGTGATGCAGGTTATTTTGGTAGTAAAGGTGACATTGGATATACAGGTAGTGTTGGACCAGTTGGTGGCAGTGACGGACAAGTTTTATATAATAAACTTGGTGTTGCTACAGGTACCAATGTATTAACCTTTGATGGAAACATATTAACAGTAAACAATACATTAACTTCAACCTCAACCAACACAGGTGCATTGGTAGTAACCGGTGGAGTAGGTATTGGTGGGAAATTAGTTGTTAATGAACTATCTGCAGATAGCGGGTCACTTTTAGTAACAGGGCACATACTTCCTACCCAATCAAACACATATGATTTAGGTAGCCCTACAGCAAGATTTAGAACATTATTTGTAAGTAGTTCTACAATAGACCTAGGTGGTACAATTATATCAGCTAATGCTGATGGTGGAATAATAGTACCTAAGATAACCATTACAACAACTACAAATGCATCCTCTACTACTACTGGAGCATTAATTGTTACAGGTGGAGTTGGCATTGGTGGTAACTTGTATGTTGCAGGCGAAATTGTAGCCGATAAACTAACAATTCAATATACTACAATTACCACAACGATAGTTACCACTGATGATATAATTAGAACCTACAATACTACGTCTTCGACTAGTACTGAAACTGGTGCATTGGTAATTGCCGGCGGCGCTGGTATTGGCGAGAATTTGTACGTTGACGGCACAATATATAGACATGGTATTAGTGTAGGTTACGGATATACTGGAAGTATAGGTTACACAGGAAGTATAGGTTATACTGGATCATCGGGATATGCCGGTAGTCGGGGTGATCTTGGATACTCGGGTAGTCTAGGATATACTGGTAGTCAAGGTGACATAGGATACACAGGTAGCCGTGGCGACAGTGGTTATATTGGTAGTCAAGGATATTTAGGTAGTACTGGCTATACTGGTAGTTTAGGATACACAGGTAGTGCAGGAACTGGTTACACCGGCAGTCGAGGTGACATAGGTTATACTGGTAGTAAAGGCGATACTGGATATACCGGCTCACAGGGATACGCAGGTAGCCAAGGTTATACTGGTAGTCAGGGCGATATAGGTTGGACTGGATCTCAGGGATACTTAGGTAGTACTGGCTATACAGGCAGTACTGGCTATACAGGCAGTACTGGCTATACAGGCAGTCAAGGATATTTAGGTAGTACTGGTTACACAGGTAGTCAAGGCGATATTGGCTATACAGGCAGTCAAGGCGATATTGGCTATACAGGCAGTCGAGGTGACATTGGATTTACTGGTAGTCAAGGATACACAGGATCTAAGGGTGACATTGGTTATACTGGCAGTAAAGGTGATATTGGTTATACTGGCAGTCAAGGCGATATTGGCTATACAGGCAGTCGAGGATATTTAGGTAGTCAAGGTGATATTGGATATACAGGCTCTCAGGGATATTTAGGTAGTACTGGTTATACGGGTAGTAAAGGTGACATTGGATATACAGGTAGTCGAGGTGACCTCGGATACACTGGCAGTAAAGGCGACATTGGATACACAGGTAGCCAAGGCTTCACCGGCTCACAGGGATACACAGGTAGTCAAGGCGACATAGGTTGGACTGGAAGTCAAGGATATTTAGGTAGCACTGGCTACACAGGTAGTATTGGCTACACTGGTAGTACTGGTTACACAGGCTCTCAGGGATATTTAGGTAGTACTGGCTATACAGGTAGTCGAGGTGACCTCGGATACACTGGCAGTAAAGGCGACATTGGATACACAGGTAGCCAAGGATATACAGGTAGTCTAGGATATACAGGTAGCCAAGGCTACACCGGAAGTTTAGGATATACAGGTAGTCAAGGTTACATAGGTAGCAAAGGTGAAAGCTCGTTTACCTATGGTCCTACCGCACCAGGAAGCCCAACAGTGGGTGATCGTTGGTACGATTCTCTAGAAGGTGCGGAACTTGTATACACCGATGATGGAAATTCTACTCAATGGGTAGAAATAGCCGCTTCGGGATTTTTAGGAAGAACAGGTTACACAGGTAGTGGCGGCGGCGGTGCCGCAGCACCTACGGCTGTTAGGGTTGCAACAACTACTCCAATAACAGTGAGCGCCACTACAGATAACATAATCAGCGTGAAGGTACCTGGATCAGTTGCTGTTGCAGTTAACTTACCCGCCGGAACTACTAGCACAACATTTATAATCAAAGACGGATTAGGTCTAGCATCCCCCAGTGCCCCAATTACTATTACACCTTACGGTGCTAATACGATTGACGGTGAAGCTAATGCAACTATTACTGTGGAATATAGTGCATTGACTTTAGTGTTTGACGGAACACAGTGGATCTTAATCTAACAGGATAATACTATGGCATACATTAAACCAACAAAATTAACAATAGTCGGGCAGGGATTAACCCAAAGTGCTTCTTCAACTACGGGCATTTCTCCAATTACAATAAGTGTTAATACAGCAACTACATCTACACTGGGAATTGTCAAAGTTGGTAGTGGGTTGTCTATTACACCAGATGGAGTGTTAAGTGCAACTAGTGGTGGTGCAGGTAATGGTTATACAGGTAGTGCTGGATCAACTGGTACACAGGGCAATGTTGGATTTACTGGTAGTACAGGTGCGGGATATACAGGTAGTGCAGGGTCAACTGGTACTGTTGGTTATACAGGTAGTCGTGGTGTTGACGGAGTTACAACTACAACAACTGTGGCAGCAGTAACTACTATTATTGGTACAACAAGCACTACTGCTGGTATACCTGGTTTTGCAAATAAAGGCTACACCGGCGCACTAAATGACGCATATACACTTTCAAACGGAGATCTATATGTTTGGAAAGGCGGAGATACAGCAGGAAGCACATCTACTATTATTGAATATTTAATTGTTGCCGGCGGAGGCGCTGGCGCATATGGTGGTGGAGGTGGCGGCGGTGTTTTAACTACTAGTGGGTATGTTGTTTCTGCTGGCTCTCCAGTTAGTTTAAGTGTTGGTGATGGCGGGGTAGATGCAAACGGTGGAAATTCTACATTTGGATCTTTTACAGCTATTGGTGGCGGACGAGGCGGCAGTTCAAGAGCAAGTGCTGGTGCGTCTGGAGGATCAGGTGGTGGCGCCAGCTTTGACTATGGAAATGCCGCGGGCGGTGCAGGCGCCGGAACTACTGGGCAAGGATATCGAGGCGGCTACGGTTCCTCTGGTGGTGGTGACGCTTCGGCAGGCGGTGGTGGTGGTGCTGGCGGAGTTGGAACTGGCGGATATGCTAATGGCACAAATTTAGCCAGCGGCTCAACAGGAGCAGGTGGTGGAGCAGGTGGTATTGGATTATTGTCCTCTATCAGTGGCACATCTACCTATTATGGAGGTGGTGGAGGTGGTGGCGCAAACGTTAATGGCGGAAACATTGGTAATGCAGCTCCGGGTGGTCTAGGTGGCGGTGGTGCCGGCTCAACAACAGCAAGCGGAACTACACAAGCAGGAACTGAAGGAACACCTAATACTGGAGGCGGTGGCGGCGGAGGTGACCCGGAGGTTGCAACTTCAAGTTTTAGAAGAGGTGGTTCTGGTATAGTTATCATACGATATGCAGATACATATCCTGCTGCATCTGCAACCACTGGATCACCAACGGCAGTGACAACAAGCGGATATAGGATTTATTCATGGACCACCGTTGGCAGCGGGTCTATAACATTTGCAACAAGCTCACCAATAACTGGACAAGGTTGGGTTCTTGTTGGTAATATCAAAGGCACATCAGGTTATACTGGTAGTGCAAGTACCGCTACAGGTTACACGGGCAGTATTGGCTTCACAGGCAGTGCAGGTGCAGGTTATACTGGCAGTGCAGGTTCTACAGGAACACAAGGTAGCATTGGATTTACTGGTAGTGCTGGTGCGGGATATACAGGCTCGCGAGGTGATGCTGGTTATACAGGTAGTGTCGGATCAACTGGTACACAAGGCAATGTTGGATTTACAGGTAGTGCAGGTTCAACTGGTACCCAGGGTGTAATTGGTTATACAGGTAGCCGAGGTATTGATGGCGTTACTACTACAACTACAATAGCGGCCACTATAGTTGGTACAACTAGTACCACTGCTGGTATACCTGGTTTTTCAACTAAAATCTATGCTGGTTCATTAAATGATGGTTATACCCTTCCAGACGGTGATCTTTATATTTGGAAAGGTGGTGATACACCCGGCGCTGGACCCACTGTTGAATATCTAGTTGTTGCAGGCGGTGGCGCCGGCGGTATTGTAGGCGGTGGTGGAGGTGGCGGAGGTGGTGTTAGCACAGGTACTATTGCGGTATCTACAGGTACAGTATATGCTGTTACTGTAGGTGCAGGCGGCACTAATCAATCAACCGCTAGTTATACAAGTGGTGTTAGGGGTAGTGCTGGAGGCAATTCTGTTTTTAGTAGTACTACTTCTACAGGTGGTGGCGGTGGTGGATCATATTCAGCAACAGCAAACAGTGCTGTAAACATTGGCGGATCTGGTGGTAGCGGAGGAGGAAGTTCTTCCTACGATGGAGGAGGAACTGTAGCGACCACCGGCGGTGCTGGAACTGCCGGGCAGGGTAGCAATGGTGGAGGCGGTTATATTGTTGGCAGTAACTGGGTAGTCGGTGGAGGCGGTGGCGGCGCCTCGACTACTGCCACTAGTGTAACCAGCAGTGGACAACCAACAGCAGGCGGTGCAGGCGTAAGTTCTTCTATAACTGGTTCTGCAGTTGTTTATGGTGGTGGTGGAGGCGGTGGTGGGCACGCCGGTTCACCAGCAGGTTCAGGTGCCGTTGGAGCAGGTGGTGCAGGAGGTGGAGGCGCAGGTGGAAGCGGAAGCTCTACACCAGGGACGGCAGGAACTCCAAACACAGGTGGTGGTGGAGGTGGATCAGGATATTCTGGAGCTACCCCATACACCAGTGGAGCAGGCGGATCAGGTATTGTTGTTGTTAGATATCCTGACTCTTACTCAACTGCAACGTCAACTACTGGATCGCCTACAGCCGTAACAACCAGCGGATACAGAATTTATTCATGGACTACTGTAGGCAGTGGTTCTATAACGTTTCCGGCAGGTGCTACAGTAACCGGACGAGGTTGGGTATTTGTTGGTAATATCAAAGGAATTCCGGGAGAAGCCGCAGCAATTGGATATACAGGAAGTGCAGGCAGTGCTGGATCTACCGGTCCAAAAATAACATCAGTGACAGTAACTGACAGCAGTTATAATAATTTAGATGATACTGCGGTTGCACTAACAGGTGGCTATGTAAAAATTGCAGGGTCTGGATTTGCATCAGGCTGTCAAGTATTGTTAGGAACAACAGTAGCCACATCAGTGTCTTACATAAGTTCTTCTGAAGTTAGAGCACAGTTACCTGCAGCATCGACAGGTACATATATAATCTATCTTGTCAACGCTGACGGTGGCACGGCTATCAGGGTAAATGCTGTTACATTTAGTGTAACTCCGGCATGGACCACAGGAGCTTCATTAGAAGGAGCTGCCGATGCCGCTATATCAATACAACTAGCAGCCACAGATGCAACATCTTATTCAATAGCAGCTGGTAGTAGTTTACCATCAGGTATATCATTATCGTCAGGTGGATTGCTGTCTGGAACTATTACTGGTTTAAGTGTAGATACAACATACAACTTTACAATCGTTGCCACGGATGCTGAGCTTCAAGATAGCACTCGAGCATTTACGTTTGCTATCACAGTAGGCGAACCATATTTCAAATATGTATCATTGTTGTTACCAGGCAATGGAACCAACAACGCACAAAACAATACATTCTTAGACAGGAGTACAAACAACTTTACTATTACTCGTACTGGTAATATAGCTCAAGGTACGTTTAGTCCTTACGGCAGTAATTGGAGTTACTTTAACAACGGTGCAAGCAGTTATTTGAATTTTGGAAATCAAACCGCGCTGCATTTAGGCAGCGGGGACTTCACAATCGAAATGTGGTTATGGAAAAATGCTAATACAACCTATATGACTGCTTGTGGAGATTTTGCTACTGCATCAAGTAATACATTCCAAATTCTTGGCAACGATGATGGAACAAAATTGGGTGTGTATAGTGGAGCAAGTAATTCATTTGTTATAACAAGTGTCTCTGCTATTCCAATTAATACTTGGACACACGTTGCGTTTGTAAGGAGTGGAACAACATTAACACTTTATATTAATGGAGTATCTGATGTATCTGCAACATACTCTACTAACCTTAATGCTAGTACGTCATTTTTTATAGGTCATACTCCGGAATTAAATGCAGGACGTTATTGGAACGGCCATATTTCGAACCTTCGTATGGTCAAAGGTACAGCAGTTTATACAGGTGCATTTACGCCAAGTACAACTCCATTAACAGCAATATCGGGTACAGTGTTATTAACTTGTCAATCAAATCGTTTCATTGACAACAGTAGTAATGCATTTGCTGTAACAGTGGGTGGCTCACCATTTATATACCGTTTTAGTCCATTTAGTCCTCCTGTTTTCTATAGTACTGGCACAGTTGGAGGTTCAGCATATTTCGACGGAAGTGGTGATTATTTGTTAAACACAGGAACTACTGCTGGACAACTTGGTAGTGGAGACTTTACATTCGAATGTTGGTACTATCCAACAAACACTACATTTGGAACTGGTGGCGCAAACACTGCTGCCGGAATATTTTTTGATAGTAGGGCCAGTGCCCCTGACGCTAATGGGCTTAGTTTTTATACAATGACCAATGGTACAATTTCTATATATACCAACGGCGGCGTAATATTTACAACCTCAAATGCAGTCAAAGCATTTGCGTGGAATCATATTGCATTTGTTCGTAGTGGGTCAACAATAACTGGTTATATTAATGGAGTATCAGGCGGAACAGTTACATCGTCAGTTAACTTTAGTTCTGGAAGACTACAAATTAGTGGACCAGTGGATTACTCTGCTGGTTATATCGAAATAGTTGGTTATGTGAGTGATCACAGAATTGTTAAAGGCACAGCGGTTTACACAACAACATTTACTCCACCTACTTCACCGCTGACTGCTATTACAAATACAAGTTTATTATTGAATTATACTAATGCAGGTATCATTGATAATGCAATGCAGAACAACTTAGAAACTGTTGGTGATGTTAAAATATCTACAACACAAAACAAATTTGGTGCAAGTAGTTTGTATTTTGATGGAACTGGGGATTATTGTTTCATACGAAATGCTCAATCATTCCTTTTTGGCAGCGGTAACTTTACAATAGAACTATGGGCATATATAAGCGAGACTTCTTCTAGAAAATATATTTTAGGACCTGGTACTGATACAGCTTCCCACTTTGACGGGTTTGGAGTAGAAATATTTGGTCAACAGTTATGTGTTTGGGCTAGTAGCAACGGTACTAGTTGGGATATGATAGAATGCGATACTGCGGGCAATCGAGGAGCTACATTGTTGTCTGCAAATACTTGGTATCATATTGCTGTTACTCGTAGCGGTAATACATTTAGAACTTTTGTAAATGGTGTAGTGGAAAAAACCTACACCTCGTCAGCCGCTATATTTTCTGATGCAACTGTTCCTTATAACATTGGTAGAACAGCATATCTAAGTGGCACATTCTATTATAATGGTTATATGGATGATTTACGGGTCACCCGAGGTTATGCACGTTATACAGCTACTTTTACCCCGCCAACATCGGCTCATCCATTAAAATAAATAGTAGTTACCGAACAATATAAATGGCCATTAATTTCCCGTTATCACCAGCACAAGATGCAGTTTATACCTACGGTGACCGTACCTGGACATGGAACGGCCGCTACTGGAAAGCCACATCTACGACCGTGGGCTATGCTGGTAGTCAAGGATACACAGGAAGCATTGGTTATACAGGCAGCAAAGGTGATACCGGCCTAGGCTTTACCATTGCTAAAACATATAACAGCGTAGCAGCCTTATTAGCAGATACAAATCCAACTGGAATCCCAGCTGGGCAATTTGCCATAATCGAAACTGGCGACGCAGAAAATACTGATAATAGTCGTATATATCTATGGAACGGTGTTACTTATTCTTATGTCGGTGATATAAGTGGTAGCCAGGGGATTAAGGGTGAAATTGGCTACACAGGTAGTCAGGGAACCACGGGCTATGCAGGTAGTATAGGTGGTCTAGGCTACACCGGTAGTCGAGGTGCAGATGGTATTCTTGGTGGTGATGGCTATACTGGATCAACAGGATATACAGGTAGCTTGGGTTATGCAGGTAGTTCTGGATATACTGGTAGTTCTGGATATACTGGTAGTGTAGGTTTTGTAGGTAGTCAAGGGTATTCGGGCAGTCAAGGATATTCAGGAAGTTTGGGATATACAGGTAGTATAGGCTATACTGGCAGTGTAGGTTTTGTAGGTAGTCAAGGAACCACGGGATTTGTAGGTAGTCGAGGCATAGATGGTGCCTTTGCTGGTGTGGGATACACTGGATCACGCGGTGCTGACGGAACTAATGGTTACACAGGTAGTAAATCTGGAACCACTTATACATTTGCATCGGCCAATGCTAATTTCTCAGTAGATGGATTTGCCGAACTAAATCCCACGCTGAGATTTACCAAAGGACAGGTATACTACCTAGACCTAACCAATGTTCTCAGCGACGATCCTATATCTTTTAGATCAGACCTCTATGATGATGTAACTGTACTTCCTGGTTTCCCTGCTGGATCTGAAGATTTTATATACGGCACAGTATTATATTTAGAAATCCCGCAGACAATGCAGGACTACATCTTCTATCAAAGTATTGTAAATCCATTAAACTATGGATACATTATTTTTACCGATGGTCAAGGCTATGTTGGATCACAGGGTGCAAGAGGTTATACTGGCAGCTTTGGTCTACAAGGTTTTACGGGAAGTAGAGGTTTCTCAGGATTTGTAGGTAGCACTGGTTTTGTGGGCAGTAGAGGTCTACAAGGTGATACGGGCGCCCTGGGATATACAGGATCAAAAGGTTTTGTTGGCAGCAAAGGTGACAAGGGCGACCAAGGCGACCAAGGCGTTGTAGGCTACGTTGGTAGTAAAGGTGATCTCGGTGATCAAGGTTTTATCGGTGATACTGGTTACACTGGATCGCAGGGTATTCAAGGACCAGCTGGTGGCTACACAGGTAGTCAAGGCAGTCAGGGCGACCAAGGTATACAGGGCGAGACTGGATTTACAGGCAGCCGCGGATATAACGGTAGTCAAGGTTACAGTGGTAGCCGAGGTGATACTGGATATGTAGGGTCAGAAGGCTATACAGGCAGTATTGGCTATACAGGCAGTATTGGCTATACTGGCAGCGAAGGATACACTGGTAGTGTTGGTTATGTTGGTAGCCTAGGATATACAGGTAGCCAAGGATATTCGGGCAGTCGAGGCATTGCCGGCGGTACAGAATTTGTATTTCAAAATGTAGGATTTAATTACTCAGTTGACGGGTTCACTGATAGTACATATCCAACATTGACTGTGGTTAGAGGACAACTATATTATTTTAATCTAACCAATATAACCAGCGGCCATCCACTGGCATTGAGATTAAACAGCGGCGATACTTCTGCGGTACCCGGTACCGGTGGGAATAACGCTAGTACGGGTGCTTATGGTAACGGAACGACTCCCACCGTAGTAACATATCAGGTACCGTTTGACGCACCGTCAACAATATTCTATCAATGTATATACCATTCTGGAATGATTGGTGCAATTAACATTGTTGATCAAACTGGATATACTGGTAGTAAAGGCGACACTGGAAATACAGGCGCACAGGGAAATACTGGATTTACTGGCAGCAAAGGTGACCAAGGTATTGCAGGTGAATTTGCGGCTCTAGGTTATACAGGTAGTCAAGGTGTAGGTTATACTGGTAGTCAAGGTGTTATTGGATTTAGCGGTAGTAAAGGTGACATAGGATTTACAGGTAGCACAGGTTATACAGGTAGTCTAGGATATTCAGGTAGCCAGGGTTATTCGGGCAGTAAAGGTGATATAGGCTATACTGGTAGTAAGGCTATAATTCAATCTGACACAGCACCTACTGATACTACTGTATTATGGTTAGATAAAAATGCTCCGGCACCCGGAGTTGGAACTATTAACACAGCAACTACTGCTACTTTAGGTGTTATTCAAGTTGGTAGTGGCCTATCTATTACTTCGGGTGGAATTTTAAGTGTAACAGGTGGAGGTGCTGGTAACGGTTATACTGGCAGTGCAGGATCAACAGGTACGCAAGGTAATGTAGGGTTTACTGGTAGTGTTGGATTTACGGGAAGTATTGGGTATACAGGTAGTGCAGGTTCGACTGGTACACAAGGTAGTACAGGATTTACTGGAAGTGCAGGAGTAGGTTACACAGGTAGTTCCGGAGCAATGACCGGTGGCAACCCTGGAGATTTATTATACCAAGCGGGCATCTATGCTAGTTCAGCAACTGGTTCGTTTACTATTGCTAATAATCCAACTAATCCAGGCATACAAGATTGTGTGAACACTTTTACCAGTGCCAGCGCAAACTTTACTCTTAAATTTGAAGTGCTTGGATCTCGACCCGATAATCCAGGTAACTTAGGTATTGGTTATTACAATCTAACTACCAGCAATAGAGTTCAGGCAGTGGAATATGCTGATTATGCTGCCTATGGTCCATCATTATACCGTGTACTGATAAACTATAGTTATGGCAATTACCCAAAATCTTCACCTTTTAGATTGCAGGTTACAAAATCAGGAACCACGCTAACTTGGTCGTTCTTGAATACCAGCGATGTAGTACAAATTCAAGATACTAGTACCTTGACAGCGGGTCAAGTATACAAGATATATACCTATTATTCTTTAGACACCACACCCGACTCGCAGTTGGTATCAATTATATCTGACACTGGTAATCTATTTACTAATGCAACTACACTTGTTGGAACACAAACATCGTTTGTATCAGCTGGCAGCGTTGGCACAGTATTAATAGGGCAAGGTAGCTCATCGCCTGTGTTTGCAAGCACTTTAACCTTATCTGGAAGTATTGTAGCAAATGCGGTTTATACCAATAACTATTTTTATGCCAATGGAACTCCGTTCAGCACTACTGGTACACAAGGCAGTGTTGGATTTACAGGTAGTGCAGGTGCGGGATATACGGGTAGTGCGGGATCAACTGGTTATACAGGCAGTGCAGGTTCAACTGGCACACAAGGTAGTATTGGTTTTACAGGTAGCCGTGGCGTTGATGGCGTTACTACAACAACTAATGTGGCAGCGGTAACTACTATTATTGGTACAACAAGTACAACAGCCGGTATACCTGGTTTTGCAGATAGAAGTTATACCGGTTCATTGAATGACGCATATACTCTTTCAAATGGAGATCTATATGTTTGGAAAGGTGGAGATACAGCCGGCAGTATCGCCGTTGAATATCTAGTAGTAGCTGGTGGCGGCGGCGGATCAGATACCGGCGGCGGCGGCGCTGGCGGATATCGTTCTTCTGTAATCGGTGAACTATCAGGTCGTAATTCTCCTGCAGAAGCTGTACTCAGTGTCACAGGTACTACTTATACCGTAACAGTCGGTGCCGGTGGCACAGGCGGACTTAATAATGTAGCATCGCCCGGTACTTCTGGCTCAACTTCGTCGTTTGGTACAATAGTATCTATTGGTGGTGGTTACGGTGGCGGCGGCTTTGCAAATGACAGTACATCTAACGGAGCCATTGGTGGTTCGGGTGGCGGCGGATCAACACGGGCAACGTCAAACATTCAGCGTTTTGGTTCTACTGGAACTATAGCGCAAGGATTTGCAGGCGGAGCCAGTGAACCAAACAACTGGACGGGTGGTGGTGGTGGAGGTGCTGGTGGCGTAGGTGGCAACGCCACTGGTAATAACACTCCAGACTCTCCAAACACTGCTGGTAATGGCGGGGTGGGAATACAATCATCGATATCAGGAACCGCAACATATTATGCAGGTGGTGGTGGTGGTGGTGGTGGCAACATAAGCACAGGCCTTGGCGGCAATGGTGGTGGTGGTGCAGGTGAAGCATATACCCTACGAAATGTCGGATCAGGAACACCTAATACAGGTGGCGGTGGCGGTGGTATTTGGGAAAATGCACAGGGAGGTGCTGGCGGTTCTGGTATTGTAATTATTCGATATGCTGATTCCACCCCAGCCGCATCAGCAACTACAGGTAGTCCGACTATAACTGTAGCAGGTGGATATAGAGTTTACAAATGGACCACAGTAGGTAGCGGGTCTATAACATTTCCAACAGTCACTCCAGTAACCGGACAAGGCTGGGTTCTAGTTGGCAATATCCGAGGAACATCGGGCTACACAGGTAGTGCAGGTGCCCAAGGCCCGGCTGGCGGCTATACAGGAAGTGCTGGATATACAGGTAGTGTAGGATCAACTGGTACACAAGGTAGTGTTGGTTTTACTGGTAGTCAAGGCAGCATTGGCTTTACAGGTTACTCAGGTAGTTTGGGTTATACAGGAAGTGCAGGTGCGGGATATACTGGTAGCGCAAGTACCGCTACAGGTTATACAGGTAGCCGAGGCATTGATGGTGTTACTACTACAACCACCATAGCAGCTACTATAGTTGGTACAACTAGTACTACTGCTGGTATACCTGGTTATGCAGATAAAAGTTATACTGGCACATTAAATGACGGATATACGCTTACAAATGGAGATCTATATGTTTGGAAAGGCGCAGGATCTAATGCAATAACTCCTCCTCCCACAGTAGAGTTGTTAGTTGTTGCAGGAGGTGGATCAGGTGGCTTAATCACTTCTGTGCGTGGCGCAGGTGGCGGTGCGGGCGGCTTGGTGTATATATCTGCATTTCCTGTATCTACTGGAACATATACTGTTTCTGTAGGTAATGGTGGACAAAGTGCCAGCGGTACAGCGGTAGCAAAAGGTGAAAATTCAGTATTTGCTGGCAATAGCAGAACAGTGACAGCACTCGGTGGCGGCTCTGGTGGATATAACGATAATACAAATAATGCCACAACTGGTGGTTCTGGAGGCGGGCAATGGTATCCTGGATACACTGGGGCCGCAGCCACGCAACCATCTACAACCAATGACGGAATTTCTACTTATACTAATACAGGATTTGGTAACAAGGGTGGTGATTCTTCTAGTAGTCCTCCGTATGGTTCTGGTGGTGGTGGTGCCGGAGCAGCAGGCGGTAACTGGAACTCAGTTGGCGGACCAGTTGGTGGTATTGGTAAAGCCTACGATATTTCTGGAACATCTACATATTATGCCGGCGGTGGCGGTGCTGACAATTATCCTCCTACATATCCACCGCAAAACTTTGCCGGTGGACTAGGCGGTGGCGGCACTGGCTATAACAATGCATATAATGTACTATCAAATGCAACCACAAGCACAGGTGGCGGCGGTGGCGCAGGTGGATCTGGTGGATCTGGTGTAGTTATTTTACGATATGCAGATACATATCCGACTGCATCTGCAACTACTGGTACAGTAACCGCTACTACTACTGGCGGATATAGAATTTATAAATGGACCGGTTCTGGATCAATTACTATACCAGCTGCATCGGCAGGTACACCGGCACTGGGTTGGGTTCTTGTTGGTAATATCAAGGGCTACACAGGTAGTTCTGGCGCAGGTTATACAGGCAGTGCCGGTGAACAAGGCCCAGCAGGCGGTTATACAGGCAGTGCAGGCAGTACAGGGTATACAGGTAGTGCTGGAACTAGTGGCGCCGGCTCTGGCGAAACATTAAGCCCATTTTTACTAATGGGAGGATAAAGGAATTTTATGGCAACAACATATAAAGTCTTAGGACAATCAAATCCTGCGGCAACGACCGCAACTACATTATATACCGTTCCTGCGGCAACCAGTGCGGTGATAAGTACAATTAACATATGTAATCAGGCAAGTACTGTTGGTAATTTTAGAGTTGCTGTTAGACCAGCAGGAGAAGCATTGGCGGCCAAGCATTACATTGCCTACGATACCGTACTTGCAGGACTGGACAGTATTGCAATGACCATGGGAGTTAGTCTAGCAACCACAGATGTAGTCACTGTATATGCTAGCTCATCAACATTTAGTTTTAGTGCCTTTGGAGCGGAGATCACGTAATGTCAGTTAAAACACTTAGCAGAATGAACTTTAATAGTGCCGGAACAGCTAATCCATTGTTATTTGGCCTAAGTGCATTAGCACCTGCTTCGAGCATATCTGCATTGAGAGCCAATGGTATCACTACAGATGGTGCTTACTGGTTCAGCACCACTAAACAACCTACAGCATTCCAAGCCTATGTTAAATTTAATTATATTGACGGCGGTGATTGGGCACTACTGCTTAAAGTGCATAATCAGGGCGATTTGCCGTCAGGCAGTCCATTCTGGACCAATACCACATTGTCTAACAGTACAGATTTTAATCTAACCTCCGGCACCTGGAGCAAATATGCAACTTGGAACGGAATTGATTTTACAAGATTAATGATGGTTATGACACAGGGCGGTGTGGCAAAGATCCCACCGATTATGATTTTTAGTACCTCGAGGACCTTTGCCGAAGCTATTACTCTAGCCGGTGGCACCGGCGCATACGGTGGGTATAATAATATAGTAAAAGCTACCAGTACAGATCCGGCCATCGGTTCTAGTGCTAGTTATTTGACTATGACAATGAAGTCTGGTACAGCATTCACAGATCCAGCAGGTGTAGAGGATATTGTACAGGCATATGGTATTGGTATGTGGGCAAATAATTCTAATAACTCTACCACCGCAGAAGGGTTTGCTAGTACAGGACGTGCTGGCGCTTGGATTGGTTGTCCACTAGATGAAGGATCTCATACGTTCAATGGAGATACTAATATTGGATCTGATTCAGGATTTGGATTTGGATTTGCCGCAGGTAACACAGCTAAAACAGGCAGTGCTGGTTATGCAGAATGGACCAATGCCAGTTCTACAAACACA
>Ga0209191_1000545_pt1 | contig 28881 bp, 24 predicted proteins | sample S_130626_EF_Meta_FD_187320 | JGI IMG/M metagenome (GOLD analysis project Ga0209191, IMG submission 187320) | Freshwater microbial communities from Lake Simoncouche, Canada to study carbon cycling - S_130626_EF_MetaG (SPAdes) (version 2) | ecosystem: Environmental > Aquatic > Freshwater > Lake ...
TACAAAAAAGGCATAACCAAATTTTACGTTCTTATTTAGAGCAAGTGCCAGGCATTCAGTTTAGAGTGGTGCCTGACCCAGCTGGAGATAGCCATAGCTTCTTAACTTGGTTCTTGCCAAGTCAAGAGCATACTGAAAATGCGATTGCTGCATTCAAAGAAGCCGGTATACTTGCAGGTAATTTTTATTGGTACGGAAACAACTGGCACTATATCAGAAAATGGGATCATTTAAAAAATGCAACTAGTTTATATCCATTATCTAAGGAACAACAAAGCGCATTGATTGCATTACAGCACACTGATTTTTCTAAGAGTGATGCAGTGATGAGTAAATGTATTTCTACCGCAATTAGTTTAGTATGGACAGAAGAGCAGGTGCATGAAAAAGGTGCTGCTTTTCTTGCAGTCTTGCAAAAAGTGGTAGCATAAGCTAAGGTTATGGCACTAGGACAATCCATGCAGCAAAGACAATTACAAAGATTGTCGCCTCAGCAAATCCAATTGATGAAATTGTTGCAAATTCCTAGTGCGCAGATTGAGCAAAGAATTAAAGAAGAATTAGAGGAGAATCCAGCTTTAGAAGTGGATGTTACTTTACTCGAGTCTGACTTTACATCCCCAGAAGAAATGAATGATGAATTGTTGCAGGACATGCATGAAGACGAAGAAGCAGTTCCTGTTGATGAATTCGAGATGAGCAACGAAGAACTAAGCGAGTATAGTTATGACGATGAAGTAGCAGATTATAAAACCAGAGACGATTTTTACCCTGAACTTGATAATGACAAAGTGATTCCGATTAAAGCGGAAATGAGTTTACACGAAGTATTGATGGATCAATTAAGTATGCTAGCGCTAGATGATAGGGCATTTAAAATTGCAGAACAAATTATAGGTAGTTTAGATGACGATGGTTATTTAAGAAGGGCCATGCAGTCTATTGCAGATGACTTGGCATTTAAACAAAGCATGTGGGTAGAGGAAAAAGAAATTGAACAAATATTAAAACAGGTTCAAGCTTTTGATCCAGTTGGTATTGCTGCAAGAGATTTAAAAGAATGTTTATTAATTCAATTACGCAGAAAGGGAGAAGGGGAGTCGGCACATTTGTCCGATAGTAGAGGAAAATTGTATTCAGATGATGAAGCAAGAAAAATTGCCATCCTTATTTTAGAAAAATATTTTGAAGAGTTTACAAGAAAGCACTACGATAAAATTCAAAAGAGTTTACACTTAGATGAATCTGGCATGAAGGAAGTATTACATCAGATTCTTACATTAAACCCAAAGCCAGGCGCGGAGACGAGCTATACCAATGAGGCAGAAATGTATATCATTCCTGACTTTACTGTCTTGATTAACAATGGCAAATTAGAATTAACGTTGAACAGCCGCAATGCACCTCCATTGGTTATAAGTGATGATTATAAATTGATGTTGAAAGAGTACGAGGGCGGAAAGAAACAGGATAAGTCTCAAAAAGAAGCAGTCTTTTTTATTAAGCAAAAAATTGATTCAGCTAAATGGTTTATCGAGATGATCCTGCAAAGACAACAGACTTTATTGTTAACGATGAATGCAATTTTGGAGTATCAGTCTGCATTTTTCTTGAGTGGGGATACCACATCGCTTCGTCCAATGATTTTAAAAGACATTGCAGAAAAGACAAATTTAGATGTCTCCACAGTGAGCAGGGTAGCCAACAGTAAGTATGTGCAAACCGAATTTGGTACCTATTTACTAAAATATTTCTTTAGTGAATCATTAACCACTGATAGCGGTGAAGAAGTAAGTACAAAAGAGGTGAAAGCAATCCTGAGGGAATTAATAGAAGGGGAAGATAAATTAAAGCCCTTGAGTGATGATGAGTTAACCGATCAATTGCAAGAAAAAGGCTACAATATTGCAAGAAGAACAGTCGCAAAATATAGAGAACTTTTAAATATACCAGTCGCAAGACTTAGAAAAGAATGGTAGCCAATACAAATATGGAAAATCCTCAGCCTAAAATAGTCAAATACATAGCACATCTATTGTCTTATGTATTGCACCCACTTTTTATCCCTACGTATTTTTTTCTTTTTTTAATGCAAGTGTTGCCATTTGAATTCGTAGGCATTTCTGAGTGGCAATTAAAGATGCGTTTATTTAGCGTCGCTTGGTTGACGGCATTCTTTCCTGCTTTTGCAGTTTTCTTATTATGGAGATTAAAATTAAGTGATAGTATTTTCTTAAGAACTCAAAAGGAGAGAATCATTCCTTATGTGATCACGATGTTTTTTTATTGGTGGATGTATTACCTCAGTAGAAATTTCACAGACCAGCCCGTTGCTTTAAAATTCTTTTATCTTGGCATCTTTGTGGCAAGTGCCATTGGCATGACGGTGAATAATTTCATGAAAGTAAGCTTACACGCAATGGGTATTGCTGGTTTGACGACTGCAGTTATTTTAGTAAGTGTATTTTACCCAGTGCATAATGCAGTCTGGGTATTATTGGCTGTAATTTTAACAGCGTTGGTCATTAGTGCAAGATTGGTGGTAAGTGATCATACTAAAAAAGAATTAGTGGTGGGTTTGTTTATAGGAGTGTTCACTCAGGTGGCCGCTTATTTATGGGTGATTTAATTTAAAACAAAGCGTATGTGGTATCATTTAGGACAAAATATTTTAAAGTATAAAAAAACCTATTTGTTTTTTATACTCCTGAGTACGGTGGTGATGGGCTATTTTGCTGTACAAATTAAACTAAGTTATGAGTATACTAAGGCGATCCCTTCTGACAACCCTAAATTTATTGTCTATAACGAATTCGTCAAAAAATATGGTGTAGATGGAACTACTGTTGTAGTTGGCTTTAAGACGGATGATTTTTATACAAAGGACTTCTTTAATCAAGTAGATGCTTTGCATAAGACGATTAAACAAAATAGCGCAGTAGCCGAAGTGATGAGTATTCCAACTGCCTATAGCATAACTAAAGATAGTGTCGATACCAAGTTCAATGCTACTAAAATATTTCATGCACCTTATACATCGGATAGTTCATTACAAGCAGATCAAGCTGTTTTTGAGAATCTACCTTTTTATCAAAACTTATATTACAATCCAGATAGCAATAGTTATATCATGGCGATCTCTTTTATCGCCGATTCGATCAATAGCGTTTCTAGAACCAAAATCATTGGTAGTATTCAAAATGAATTGGACCGCTTTAGCCAAGCCACCAAGACCGAAGTGCATATTAGTGGTTTGCCATTTATTAGAACCATCATGGCAGATCGAATTAAAAAAGAAATGCTATGGTTTTTGATTGGATCACTTTTTTTATCAGCAGTTACTTTATTGCTTTTCTTTAGGTCTATTTCTGCAACTATTATGAGTTTGGCTGTAGTGTTGATGGGTGTAATATGGAGCTTAGGTACGATGGTGTTGTTGGGACAAAAGATTACTTTATTGACTGCTTTGATTCCACCATTGATTGTCGTGATAGGCATCCCAAACTGCATCTACTTTTTAAATAAATACCATACTTCTTATAAGGAAACAAATGACAAGGATAAGGCACTTGTACAGATGGTCGGCAGGATGGGTGTAGTGACTTTATTTTGTAATATTACTGCTGCCATTGGCTTCTTTGTATTCGCATTAACCAAGAGTCCTTTGTTGAAAGAATTTGGCTGGGTATCTGGATTGAACATTATGATTTTATTTTTCATAAGTTTATTTTTTATTCCTCCAGTGCTTTCTTATTTGCCTGCACCAAAAGCAAAACATGTTCGTTATCTAGACAATCCATATTTAGAAAAGATATTGCTTAAAATTGAACGCTGGGCATTTACGCATACTAGGTGGGTTTTTGGAATCACCATCCTTGCAATATGTATATCATTGGCTGGCGTTTTACAAATTAAAAAAGAAGCATTTATTGTAGACGATTTACCAAAGCAAGATAAATTATACACCGACTTAAAATGGTTTGAACAACATGCTGGCGGGGTGATGCCTTTGGAGATCTTAGTAGATACCAAAAAATCTAATGGCTTAATCAGATCTATTAAGCCATTAGAACATATAGATGCCTTCAATACTTTCCTATTAGAGCAACCAGAATTGGGCAAACCACTAGGTTTATTAGAAGGTATTAAATTTGCCAAGCAAGCATTTTATGATGGGGATAGTTTATCCTATGCAGTACCAACTGGAACAGAAATGGCATTCATTGGTCCTTATTTTGCAAGTGCTGCTCCAAAAGAGGGTGTAAAACCGACTGGGAATAATCCAGCACAACTTTTAAATAAATTTATTGATTCTGCTAAACGCCAAACAAGAATCAGTGTGAATATGAAGGATATTGGAAGTGCTAAGCTTCCAGGGTTATTACAAAAAATTGATAGTGCCTCTATCGCAATTTTTGATACTGCTAAGTACAATGTAGTGATCACAGGAAGTAGTGTCACATTTTTGGAGGGGAGTAATTTTATTGTAAAGGGTTTGGGAGAGTCTATTTTCTGGGCCTTTTTATTAATTGCAATTTGTATGATTTTCTTATTTAGATCTTTCCCTATTTTAATTTGTTCTTTGATACCCAATATTGTGCCCCTGTTTATTACAGCAGGTATCATGGGCTGGACAGGCGTTTCTTTAAAGCCATCTACTGTATTAGTATTTAGTGTGGCATTGGGCATTGCGATAGATGTTACAATTCGTTTTTTAGTCAACTACAAGCAGGAATTACCGCATTTAAACTATCAAGTGCATACCACATTGGTGCAGACCATCAAGCATACGGGAATTAGTATCATTTACACCTCTTTAGTATTGGTAGCTGGTTTTATCATTTTCTGTTTCAGTGATTTTGGAGGGACTAAAGCCTTGGGTTGGTTGACTTCGATCACTTTAGTGGTAAGCACGCTCACGAACTTAGTATTGCTACCTGCATTAATTAAATCCTTTATTAAGTCAAAGTAATTTTAATGTTCTAAGGAAGCAATTGTTTTAACGTGTTTTGCAAAGCACTACCTCTTAGGTCTGTTGCAATAATTTTTCCTGTTGGATCTAAAAGTACATTAAAAGGAATCCCTTGAATTTGATAAGTGCTCACCACAGTACTTTCCCATTTTTTTAAATCACTTATTTGCAACCAATTTAATTTGTCTTGTTGGACTGCTTCAAGCCAATCTTCTTTATTATCATCCAATGAAACTCCAAGAATCGTGAAATTCTTAAGCTTGAATTGCTCATAGGCGGCAACCACATTTGGATTTTCTCTTCTGCAAGGACCACACCAGCTTGCCCAAAAATCCACCAATACATACTTCCCTTTTAAGCTACTCAATGTGATGATTTTCCCTGTAGCATCTTGTAATGCAATTTCTGGTGCCATTGCACCAATCGTGATCGCACTTGCTGGACTTGCTGCCTGCACTTGTCCATTTAAAATAGTCACAAATTCAACTAAGGGCTCGGCTTTTGTTTTTTCCGCAACCGCCTTGGCCATCGCAAGCACCTTATTAATTTCCATTGATCTTAAAGCCATACCTAAAGCATAATAAATGAGCGCTGGGCTATTGGAACTGTTGATGGTATTTTCAACATGGTCATTGAGTGCTTTAATCTTTTTATCTTTCTGTTGTTGTAGATAAAAAATAGTACTGTCTTTGCCATTGCTTTGTTGCAAATTGTCTAAAGCATAGAGTGTTGCAAATAAAGAGGAATCTTTAGACCTGTAAGATTTCATGTATTCAATCATAGCAGCACTATGCGGAGACCCTTTGACAGTATAGCTAGCGAAATTTGTAGCATCGGCATTGATCTGTATTTGCTCCTCATCATTGATAAAGCTAATATCTAATTCATCTCCACTGCTTAGTCGGTAGATGCCTTCCTGCTTTGCAATGAATTCAAAATTGTATTTTCCATTGGCATCAAGGGTGATAGAGTCCAATGTAATGATCGGTTTTCCGCCATATGGAATTTCCTGTAATAGCAATGGTTTGTTTGCAGCATTTTTGATGGTTCCAGAAACGCTGTAACGCGCGTCTTGATTTTTATTTTTACATCCTGTTAGTATGAAAATCAACATACTTAATAGGACAATGCTTACATTTTTTATCATAAAATAAATTTTCTATTTTGACATGATTGGTTTCCAAATAGGTTGGAGTTACAATAGAGATTTGATGGTTGAAAGTACGAGTTCTAATTGACTCGCATCCTGACCTCCAGCTGCAGCCAATGTTTTTTGACCTCCCCCTCCACCTTTAATCAATGCCGCAATATGGGTTTTGATCAATTGTGGTGCCTCCCAGTTTTTAGCAGCAACCAAGGCTTCACTCATGGATATGGCTGCAAAAGCTTTTTCCCCTTCAGAACCAACTAGTAAGACCATCACCTCGCCCGTCTTTGTTTGAGTCAATAATTGAGCTGCTTTTTTATATTGATCCATCTGACTTAACTGAACTTTAAGCCCAAGGTAATTTACGTCACCAATGATTTCAAAATTATTTTGTTGTGCCTCTACTAATTCGTTCACAAGGATAGCTTCTCTACTCTCTAATGCTTTCTTAAGTTCCTTTTGTTGATTTTGTAACTCAACGATATAAGTCGAAAGCTGATCCATCGAATAGGCATTGGTATCTATGCTTGCTTCTCTTTTATTTAAGCTTGCAGCGATCATTGCATTCGCTTCTTCTAATTGAGTAACTTGTTTTTTTAATTTATCTTTTGCTTCTGCTTGAAATGCTTCTGCTGCTTGTCCCACAACGGCTTCGATTCTTCTTACACCAGCTGCTACAGAGGATTCTGCTTTAATCATAAAATGACCTATTTCGCCGGTACTACCCACATGTGTTCCGCCGCATAATTCAATGGAGTAGTTTGGATCCATCACCACAACACGAACCCTATCGCCATATTTTTCACCAAATAAAGCCATCGCACCAAGTGCAATCGCCTCGTCTTTAGTCATTTCTTGAATGACCACAGGTACATTTTCTTTCACTTTTTCATTCACCAATTTTGTTACTGCTTCAATTTCCTCATTGGTCATTTTTGCAAAATGAGAAAAGTCAAAACGCAATTGGCCTTCATTTACTAAACTTCCTTTTTGTGCAACATGCTTTCCTAATACTGTTCTTAATGCAGCATGTAGTAAGTGTGTAGCAGAATGGTGTTGAGTGGTATGTGTTCTTAAAGTGGTATCCACTGATGCTTTTACAGTGCTGCCAATATTACCAGGCAAGCTGTCTGTAAAATGAATGAATAAATTATTTTCTTTCTTAGTATCTGTTACTGCAAGCACAGTGCCATCTTCAAATGTTAGTTGACCCTTGTCACCCACCTGACCTCCACTTTCGGCATAAAATGGTGTGGTTGCGAATACCCATTGGTATGCTTCTTTACCTTTTGCTTTGACACTTCTGTATTTTATAATGGGTGTTGTTGCTTCCGTTTCGGTGTAACCTATAAAAGAGGTAACTGCATCTTCGCCTACTTGCATCCAGTCGCCTGTATCAATGGCTGTAGCAGCTCTACTTCTGTCTTTTTGTTGTTGCATCTCTTGTTCAAAACCTGCTTCGTCAATTGAAAGTTCATTTTCATTTGCAATCAATCTTGTTAAGTCCACTGGGAATCCGAAAGTGTCAAATAATTCAAAAACCAATTGACCTTCTACGACACTATTTTTAGCTTGGGTATCAATGATATCATCCATACGCTTCAATCCTTTTTCTAAAGTTCTTAAAAAGCCTTCTTCTTCCTCTTTAATCACTTTGGTGACAAATTCTAATTGTTGATTTAATTCTGGGAACACATGCTCAAATTGTTTTGCTAACAAGGGCATTAATTGAAACAACAATGGACGCTTATAATCCAGATAAGAATAATAATAACGCACAGCTCTCCTTAAAATTCTTCGTATCACATAACCTGCACCGGTATTGGATGGTAATTGACCATCCGCAATCGCAAATGCAATGGCACGAATATGATCTGCTAATACACGAAATGCAACTGCTTCCTTGCTATCACCAAAATCATAGACCTTACCTGTGATAGCAGCAACTGCATCAATCGTTCCAGTAAAGACGTCTGTATCGTAATTACTTTTTTTATTTTGAATTGCACGAACCAATCTTTCAAAACCCATTCCTGTGTCTACATGTTTATTGGGCAAGGGTTCTAGGCTACCATCTTTTTTACGATTGTATTGCATGAACACATTGTTCCAGATTTCTATGACTTGAGGATGGTCTTTATTCACTAATTCACGTCCAGGAATCAATGCAATCTCTTCGTCAGAGCGCATGTCTATATGAATTTCACTACATGGGCCACATGGTCCAGTATCACCCATTTCCCAGAAATTATCTTTTTTATTACCGTAAATAATTTTGTCTATTGATACCCATTTTTTCCATTCTTCTAATGCGATACTTGAAGGTGGTAAGTTTTCTGATGCATCCCCTTCGAACACGGACACATACAATCTATTGGGGTCTAGTTTATATACCTTGGTTAACAATTCCCAACTCCATGCAATGGCTTCGGCTTTAAAATAATCACCAAAACTCCAGTTGCCTAACATTTCAAACATGGTGTGATGGTAAGTATCTACACCCACTTCTTCTAAGTCATTATGTTTACCACTCACCCTTAAACATTTTTGGGTATCAGCAATTTTAGAATGCTTTGGTGCTTGGTTGCCCAAAAAATAATCCTTGAATTGGTTCATACCCGAATTCGTAAACAATAAAGTTGGGTCATTTTTTACAACAATAGGGGCAGACGGAACAATGACATGTCCTTTAGATTCAAAAAAATCTAAAAACTGTTGTCTTATTTCTGAACTCTTCATCATGGGACTTTATTTTAAGCTTTGTGCTAAATTAAAAAGCTATCTTTGTAGCGTTTCTAATCGTCCCCAAAGGTAAGCATTTGAGCCTTTTTTTGGGCCTTTAGAAGGCAAATAATCACGTTCATGAAGAAAATAAAATATTTCTTTAACACCCATACTTTAAGATTCGAAAAAATCGAAGTACCCCTTAAAGTAAGGCTTTTGCAAACCATCGGTTTTGTCATTGCATCTATTGCGGTGGGCGTCCTTTTTGTAGCTATTTTATTTAAATTTATTGACTCTCCAAAAGAACAATTATTAAGGCAACAAAATACAGCTTATAAAGAGAGCTATGCGGTTTTGCAAGAACGCATGAAGCAATTAGAGTTGCAGATGGTGGAATTGGAACAAAGAGACAATGAAGTCTATCGATCCATATTTGAGGCAACACCCATTCCAGATAGTGCAAGGGTAAAAGAAATGTTGGCTAAAAATGAGATTCGTTTAATTCAAAGTTTATCCAATACAGCTTTGATTGAGAACATGCGTAATCAATTGAATAATTTAAGTTTAAGGATGTCTTTTCAAGATCAATCTTTTACTGAAATCACTGTGATGGTAAAGAATAAAGAAAAATTATTAAGAGCCATTCCAGCTATTCAACCGGTAAGTAATAAAAATATGAAACGTGTTGCATCAGGATTTGGGTACAGAATCGATCCTGTTTATAAAGACTTTAGATTACATGCGGGATTGGATTTTTCTGCTCCAACGGGTACACCAATTTATGCTACATCAGACGGTGTGGTGCAAGTAGCTGGATTCAATACAGACGGCTATGGCAATAAAGTAGTCATCAATCATGGCTATGGCTTCCAAACTTTATATGCACACATGGTGCGCGTAAAAGCAAGAGTGGGGCAGTCTGTTAAAAGGGGAGAAGTGATTGGATATATTGGAAGTACAGGCAAGAGCACTGGACCGCATTTGCATTATGAAGTGATTAAGCGAGGCGCTAAAGTAGATCCTGTCTATTATTTCTTCAATGATTTAACGCCTGCACAGTTTGATCGCTTATTAAAAGAAGCAGCAGCAAATAAACAAAGCTTAGACTAATGGATCCAGAAGTAATGGCATTTTTAAATAGGATATCCAGAACCATTGGCTTTACGCTGCTTTGGATGGGGCTCAATTCCACATTGGGCATTATGTTAGGCTATGCCTTTGTAGAAGCAGACTGGCAATGGTATAATTATTTATATTATTTTTTCTTGCTACTTAGTACAGCTGGCTATTTCTTTTTGCTCTACAAAATATGGAAAGACCCGATTGACTTTTCCCAATAAATAGTAGTGTAGTTTATTAACTACTATGGTCTAAAATAATCTTCCATTCCCCATTTATTTTTTTGAGAAGTATCGTGTAATGTCCACCCACATTTCCGACTGATCTAGTCAACTCCCATTTTCCAATAACGCTATAATAATCTTTGTTCAGCGGTGCTACGGAAATGAGTGTGAATTTTAATGTACCCATATAAGCTTTATCCGGGTAATTCTTTTTATAGTTCGCTAGGGTTTTATTGTATCCGTAAGTCACGCCATCTTTGCCAACGAACATTAAACTATCGTTTTCCCAATAGCCATGCATGAATTGGTGCACATCCCCTTTATTCCAAAATTCAACTTGTGCGGATAATAACTTTAAAATTGCTTCTTTGTCTTTTAAAATTACTTTTTCGTCTTTAGACTGTGTAAATGCATTTTGTGAAATAAATACAAGTAACAAAAAGAGGATTTTCTTTAGCATGATTTTAGGTTTTGTTGGATTAAACTGAACTCAAAATAAGTATTTCAGCTTAATTTGCATCAATGGACTATCAACAACACTTAAAAAAGGATAAAAAAATTGCCCCTTTATTAGCCGAAGCGAGCCATACGATCAAGAAAAGAAAAAATACCCCTGTTCGTTTAATGGCTAGTATTATAAGTCAGCAATTGAGTACAAAAGTAGCTGCGATTATTTTTAGTCGTTTTTTAGCTTTATTTGATGGTAAAGAGCCTAGTTGTGAGCAGGTATTAAAATGTACGAATGACCAACTTAGATCCATTGGGTTGAGTCAATCTAAAGTGCATTATATTCAAAATGTAGCGCAGTTTTTCTTGGAACAACAAATTACAGACAAGCAATTGTATAAAATGGAACCAGATGCCATTGTTGATTTATTAACGCAAATTAAAGGCGTAGGTAAATGGACGGTCCAAATGTTGATGTTATTTAGTCTGGGTCAAGAAGATGTCTTTGCGGTGGATGATTTAGGTATACAACAAGCTATGACAAGATTGTACAAAATAAAATATGAGACCAAGAAGGAATTACATACCAAGATGTTGGCTATTTCAAGAAAGTATACACCCTACAGCAGTTATGCCTGTTTGCATTTATGGCAATGGAAGGATCAAGGCGCTATTTAGCCTGCTTTGAATAATGGATGTTTGATGTCATGATAAAATGCAAATTGCCATCCTGCTTCTTGTCCTTGTTCCCACCATTTTTGTCTCCATTCCATAGCTAGTTTACCATCCATATCATACTTGGCAACAAACTTTGATTTAAGTTGTTGTAATTGCGGTGCTACATCTGCACCAAAGAAAAATTGTTCTCCATCCTCTTTAATCCATGCCACTTGATGGTAAGGACAATGTCCACCTGTGAGCAAATAGTGAATGCAATCATCAATGATACCTTGGTCATCGTTTAGCCAAACCACTTTTGAAAAATCAGCTAAGAACTCAAACTGCTCTTTAATATAAGAAGCAGTAGGATTGGTCATGGCCAATTCAAATTCTCTTTTTTGTACATAATAGGTGGCGTATGGAAAACTTACAAAACGCGCTTGCGTTGTTGCATCAACATAACTCATCCCACCTGCGTGGTCCTTATGTAAATGACTCATAAATACTTTGGTCACCGAACTTGGATTGATTCCAATCGCCATTAAATTTTCGTGAATTTGCAAGACCCCTTGTGCGTTCATATACCCTAAGCCTGTATCCAATAAAATAATATCCTTTTCCGTAATGACTACAAATGGCTGTATCTCTACAAGAATGCTTCCTTTGGGACGGTCTTGGATTTGTTCTCTTTGTGTATCAAATGGAACAAATACTTTGGTTTGATCAATACTAAAACTGCCTTCTGATAATGGATGAATACGCATGTTGCAAAAATACAATTATCGAAGTACCATTTGTCTATCTGCATCTAATCTTAGTAAAATAAATACCAAGGCAGTAAAAGTAAGTAAGGAGGAGCCACCATAACTAATTAAAGGCAATGGGATACCTACAACGGGGAATAAACCAATGGTCATGCTAATATTGACAGCGATATGAAAAAAGAAAATCCCAACAACGCTATAGGCATAGACTCTAGAGAATGTACTTCTTTGTCTTTCGGCGATACGGATTAATCTAAACAAGAAAAATAAGTATAAGCCTAAAAAGGTAAATGTGCCTATAAATCCAAATGCTTCTCCAATGGATGTAAAAATAAAATCTGTATTTTGCTCAGGTACATACTTGCCCCTGGTTTGCGTACCTTTTAAAAAGCCTCTTCCCCAAAAACCACCAGAACCAATTGCAATTTTACTTTGCTTCACATTATAGTCGTCTGGCTTCCTGCTTTTTTTACCACTTTCAACGAAACTAGCTGCTGCTTTTTGATTCAAACTACAATCATAATCTTTTCCAAGCATGCTATAGATTCTAGTTGAGTGATAGCATTCTAAAACGTTATTAAAAATATAGGGCACTGCAAAACGAACTGTGCCGACACAAATCAACCAAATACTGATGATGATAACAATGAGTTGTTTATTGCGTTTTAAGCGCTTACCTAAATACAATAAAATAAGTCCTGCAATCACAGATAAAATGATCGCTAGAAGTGTTGGTTCTACTAATAAGGTTGCAATGACAAGTATTGCAAAGGATAATAAAACGATCAGTATAAATGGCGGCAAGCCTTCTCTATACATGGCAAATATAAATGCACTATATACCAAGGCTAAGCCTAATTCATGTTGCCCAATGGATAAAATTGCTGGCAATGCAATCATGGCCCCTGCAATTAAATGGGATTTAAGTTTTGTAAAATCGGTTTCTGGCCTCGAGATAAATTTAGCTAAAGCAAGCGCAGTAAAAATTTTACACAATTCGGCTGGTTGCAAATTAAATCCGCCTGCAATGGGTATCCAACTTTTTGATCCGTTGATTTCTTTTCCAATGACAAAAGTGGCCAACATCAATAGGAGCCCACTTGCAAACAAGATATTGGCTAATGCAGTAAAAACTTTACTATCTACTAATAAAATAAAAATGGCAACAAAGGAACAAAAAATTAAAAAAAAGAATTGTTTACTATAGCTTGTTTTGCCGCTTATGAAACTTGTTGCCCAATTGGTATTGGGATTGTATTCAACCATGAAAATAGCAAGGATACCAATACAGGCCATGAGCATATATAAAACGATCACCGCAAGGTCGGTTCCTTTTGAAAAATTATTATCGTAGTTAGAGGCCATAGTTTATGGATTAAGCTTTTTCTTTTTATCACCATTAGGAAGCAAGCTATCCTTATTCGTTTTATCTGTATTTGGCAATGGGGCAGTTGGGGCTGTATCTTTTGTTTTTGTTCTCACCACACCTTCTGCTAACATCTCCATATCCCAAACGTCTGATAATTCATCGTTATTGTATTCGATAGGCGTAAGGTAAGCAGACTTATTATTTTGCACATACCAATTCTTAATGGCTTGTGGCATTAAATCAACTTGAGCAAGGTTATCCGCTTTCAATTGACTTTCTGTAGTGAGGGTGTCATTTAAATATTGTTCCATCAATAATCCGCCAATTGGTCCAGCCCAGGTAGATCCATATCCTGCATTTTCTACAATGACTGCCACTGCAATTTTAGGATTGTCTTTGGGCGCAAAGCAAACAAATAAGGAGTGGTTTTTACCGTGTGGATTTTGTGCTGTTCCTGTTTTAGCACAATATTCATGTCCTGGTACTTTAATAAATGCTGCAGTACCATATACTGTTACATCATGCATTCCTTCCTTGATCACATCAAAATATTCCTTAGGAATTTTTGTTACTTTTTGTTTTTTTCTAAAAGGCGCTAATTGAGCCGCTTCTTCTTGGGTTTCAGATTCAATACTATCTACAAAATGGGGTGTATAATAATACCCTTCATTGGCTATGAATGCCATAGAATTCGCTAATTGCAAAGGGGTTGCGGTCATTCTATCTTGGCCAATTCCAAGGGTCAACATATAACAGCTATTCCAATACCTTGGATTCCCAAAGTCTTTATTGTATTGGGCCGTATCGGGAATATTGGCTTTGTTTTCACTTGGCAAGTCAATACCAAGTTTACGCCCAAATCCAAAAGCGTTCATGTATTCTTTCCACTTGACATATCCGCCTTTAGCTGATTTATATTTTGGATTGTCAATGGCCATTCTAAATACCTGTAAGAAATAAGAGTTACAAGAATAAGCCAATGCCAATTGAAGATTCGCAGCATGTCCCGCATTATGATGTTCACATTTTCTTGGATCACCACAGGCGCCATAAGATCCAAAACAATTGTAGCCAAAATTTGGTGTGATCAAGCCCTCGTCTAATGCAATCAATGCGCCTAAAGGTTTAAAGGTAGAACCTGGTGGATATTGCCCTTTAATGGCGCGATTGTAGATAGGCCTAGCCGTATCTAAGAGCAACCTGCCAATTGTTTTTCTTCTTTGACTGCCTGTCAATAAATTTGGATTGTAACTTGGACTAGAAGCCATCGCAATGACACCACCTGTTTTAGGATTGATTGCAACAGCACTACCAATTTTATTTTGCAATAATTTTTCTGCAAGTTGTTGTACTTGTACATCCATGCTGGTATATAAATTTTTTCCTGCAACAGCGACGGTATCAAATTCACCTTTTTCATAGGCGCCTTGTATCTTTCCTTTATTGTCTCTTAAAAAACGTTTTACACCTCTTTGACCCATTAACACAGTTTCATAATTTTTTTCTAATCCGATCATGCCTGCATAATCACCCATCTCATAGCCTTCTGATTCATGCTCCTTTAAAAATTTCACATCTACCTCTGCTACATAGCCCAACACCAATGCAGCAGTATTATAAGGATAACTTCGTATGGAACGTTCTGATAAAGAAAAACCCGGGAATCGGTATAAGTTTTCATTTAATTGTGCGTAAATCTCAGGCGTTAAAAATGGTTCAAAGACACCAGCTTTCACCCTTGTGTTTTTTATAATCGCTTCAATAATTCTTTTGCTATATTCTGCTTTATCGATATGTAGGATAGCACATAATGCAGCTGTGTCCACCCCTTTAGCTTCGTTAGGGATTACCACTAAGTCGTAACTAATGGTGTTTTCTAAGAGGGCTCTTTTTTTTCTGTCGTAAATGATGCCACGATCTGGATAAATGATTTTTCTAAATATGGCGTTATTGTCTGCAGCCAATTTGTATTTATTAGAAACCACTTGAAGACCCACTAATTGAGCAACAATCAGAAAAAAAATAGTACCAATGATGATTTGAATAATGCCGCCTCGATTCTGATTGTATACTGACATGTATTATCTTTTTAGCTTCCTTCTGTTCAGTAAGAGTTCTGCCAATAGAATTAGTAGCATACTCATCCCGCTTGTAAAAAATACTTTTCCTATGAAATAGCTAAAGTTGCCAAATTGCAACCACTCTAATAACACTAAATAAAAGTGATGTATGAATGTTAGTGAAAATATGTAAAACATAAATGGCCCCCAACCCATGGTACCAATGCTCGGCTCCTTGGTTAATTCCTCTGACAGTTCTTGTGCTAAAAGCAAATTTAAAATAGTTGGTCTAAGATAACCAATCAATGTAGCTGCTGCAGCATGAAGCCCAGGGGTATTGGTAAACATGTCTAAGCAATATCCAAGTGCAAAGCCCAATAAAGTAGTCGATATTCTGCTAGTACCAAATGGCAACCAAAGGATAAAAATAAAATACAAATAAGGGGTGATAAATTGGTGGATAGGCGGGATCTCATTCAAAATGATTATCTGTATCAATAAGAAGAGGATGAATCTGGCGCTATTTTTTAGAATATTATTCATTGCCTTCCCCCTTTTGCTCAATATCGGTTTGAGCCTCCATTCTTTTATTCTCAACCAAGTATACAAATTCTAAATTGTAAAAATTAGTAGCAGATTTAATATTTAAAGTCAAGAAATTGCTAGAAGGGTCCTTAATAATGCTTGTTACCCTGCCAATCAACAATTGTGCTGGGAAGCTAGAAGAGTAAGGACTTGTCAAAACCGTGTCTCCTATTTTTGGCGAAGCACTTTTTGAAATATTTTTCAACAATAAAATATCTGGACTCTTCCCATCCCATTCTATACTACCAGCAATACGATCTCTTTTTAACATCGCACTTACTTTACTATTGCGATGTAATAAGCTCATGATTTTACTATAGTGGTCATTCACTTCTACGACCACACCTACGATCGATCCATCAGGACTTATTGCAGCCATATCTTTTTTAACACCTTCTAAAGCACCACGTTCAATAGTGATATAATTTTTTTGAAGTGTAAAACTGTTGCCCACCACTTTAGCTGGGTAGTAAAAAAATTTCCTAGTTTTTTCTAAACTATCTTTTCTTAAAATCAAGGTGCCTGATTTTACACTCGTATCATAGGGCACAAAATTTTGAGCAAGTTCGTTTCTTAGTGCTACATTCTCTGCCACCAATTTTGCATTGGTTGCTTTTAAATTAAAAAAGTAAGCCCATTCATTGTAATAGGAATTCACATTTCCGGCAACAGCATTATTCCAATTGCCAAAAAAAGTTTGGTGTGATTTACTGTAAGAAGACAACATGACCAATGACACTATTTGAAGTATCAGAAAACTAAAGAAAGTAAAATTTTGTCGTATGAACCCAATGATATTCTTCATTTGGTATTATCTCATAATAAATGGAAAACGTTGGTAGTTTTTCAATGCAATCCCTGTTCCACGCACAACGCTCTTTAAAGGATCGTCGGCTACATGAACTGGTAATTTAATTTTTGCACTTAATCTTTTATCCAAACCTCTTAAAAGTGAACCGCCACCTGTAATGTATAAACCTCTACGATAGATATCTGCAGCGAGTTCTGGAGGTGTGGTCTCTAAAGCTTTTAAGATAGCTTCTTCGATTTTGAAAATACTTTTATCTAATGCCTCTGCCACTTCTTGGTAAGAGACCATGATTTGTTTTGGAATACCTGTCACCAAGTCTCTACCATTGACTGGCATATCTTCTGGTGGATTGTCTAAATCTTTTAATGCAGCACCCACATGAATTTTAATTTGTTCAGCAGTACGCTCTCCAATTAATAAACTATGATAACGTCTTAATGCTTCCATGATGTCGGCAGTGAATTCATCACCGGCTACACGAATACTTTGATCACAAACAATACCTGCTAATGCAATCACGGTAATACCAGTTGTACCACCTCCAATATCAATAATCATATTTCCAACTGGCTCCTCAACATCAATACCAATACCCAATGCAGCAGCCATCGGTTCGTGAATCATATAAACTTCTTTTGCACCTGCTTGTTCCGCACTATCACGCACCGCTCTTTTTTCTACTTCAGTAATGGAAGATGGAATACAAATCACCATTCTCCAACTTGGAGGAAATAAAGGCTTCTTTGGATAAATCATTTTCATCAACTCGCGAATCATTAATTCCGCAGCGTTAAAGTCAGCGATTACACCATCTTTTAATGGACGAACTGTTTTAATACTTTCGTGTGTTTTTTCGTGCATCAACAATGCCTTTTTTCCAACACCTAAAACTTCTTTCATATTATTCCTGTTCAAGGCAATAATAGAAGGTTCGTTGACTACCACTTCGTCATTGTGTATGATCAGTGTATTTGCAGTGCCCAAGTCCATTGCAATCTCTTGGGTGAAAAAGTTAAATAGGCCCATATTCGTTCAGTGTTTTACATTCATTGGAATGATGCAAAAATCATCTAAAATCCTTGAACTACAAAGCTTTTTAAAAAAATGAACAAGAATAATTTTTGAGCAGGATGACTCACAAAATTATCCCTTGAACTCGAAGCCAATATCTTTTCTAAAATTCATGCCTTCGAACTGAATCAGAGCCAATGCTTTTTTAGAGGTATCGACTGCTTCTGAAATGGTTTTGCCTTGTGCGGTTACGGTTAAGACACGACCTCCATTGGTAACAATGACATCTTCCTTAAATCCAGTACCAGCTTGGAATAGCGTGGTTTTTGTTTCTTTAGTAACAAGCTCAATGCCTGAGATTGGAAATCCTTTTTGGTAGTCGCCAGGATAGCCTCCACTTACCGCCATTACAGTCGCAAATGCGCCTTCATGGTATTCAATATTTACATCTTCTAATGTGCCATTATCGGTGGCTGCTAAAATACTCACTAAGTCGGTTTGCAAACGGGGTAGAATTACTTCAGTTTCAGGGTCTCCAAGTCGACAATTGTATTCAATGACAGAAGGCTCCCCATTACAGTTCATTAAGCCAAAAAAGACAAACCCTTTATAGACCAATCCTTCCTTGGTAATGCCTTGTATAGTTGGGCGTACGATCTTTTCCTCCACTTTTTTCATAAAAGCATCATCCATAAATGGCACTGGACTTACACAACCCATTCCACCCGTATTTAAGCCTGTATCGCCTTCTCCTATTCGTTTGTAGTCCTTTGCATGTCCAATGATTTGGTAGTTTTTACCATCCGTAAGTGCAAAAACACTGACTTCGATCCCTGTTAAAAATTCCTCAATCACCACTCTAGCGCTCGCTGAACCAAATTGCTTATGCTGCAACATGGATTCAAAACTTTCCAATGCTTCCTGATGTGTTGCAGCAATGATCACGCCCTTCCCAGCCGCTAGTCCATCTGCTTTTAACACAATGGGAAGGCTATGTGCGGCAATATATTGCTTCCCTTCCTCGTAATTGTCAATGGTAAATTCGGCATATCCGGCTGTTGGTATCTGGTGCCTTTGCATGAAATGCTTGCTAAAAGCTTTGCTACCTTCTAGTTGTGCAGCTGCTGCAGAAGGCCCAATTACATTGATGGCTTGGGTTAAAGGGTCATTTGCAAAAAAGTCAAAAATGCCTTTCACAAGTGGCTCTTCTGGTCCAACAATGATCATGTCAATTTGATGGGCAATGGCTGCCTGCTTCAATCCCTCAAAATCGTCTATTGCAATGGGCAAATTAGCGCCAATAGCTGCTGTGCCTGGATTACCTGGTGCGACATATAAATGATCACAATGGTAACTTTGTGCTATTTTCCAAGCCAAAGCATGTTCTCTTCCGCCCGAACCAATAAGTAAAATATTCATAATTAAGGTGATTGCAGCACGAAAGTAAAATTTATTGAAGGGATTTTATTATTTTGTACCAATTAAATAAACGTTTTATTATGTCTACAACGACACAAAGCCATCCAAAAGGACTCTATGTTTTATTCGCTACAGAAATGTGGGAGCGATTTAACTATTATGGCATGCGTGCCATTTTGGTCTTGTTTTTAGTAAAAGCAATGGCATTTAATCAGAATGATGCTTCGCAAGTATATGGCAGTTATACCGGCTTGGTATACTTAACACCCTTATTGGGTGGCTATATCGCCGATCGTTACTGGGGGAATAAGCGTTCTATCATTGCAGGTGGATTGGTGATGGCCATTGGTGAATTTATCTTGTTTTTTTGTGGTCATTTTTATGACAATGCAGCACTCGCCATGCCTTTATTTTATACTGGATTAGGTTGTATGATTGCTGGGAATGGCTTTTTTAAGCCAAATATCTCAAGCATGGTGGGACAATTGTATAAAAAAGGGGATTCAAAAATTGACGCAGCCTATACTATTTTTTATATGGGTATTAATACTGGCGGTGCACTAGGTCCTATTGTTTGTGGATTTTTTGGAGACACAGGGAATAATGGAGATTTCAAATGGGCATTTTTGGCAGGCGGTGTCGCCATGCTATTAAGTGTCATTACACAAATCATTTTTCAGAAAAAATATTTAGTGGATGCAGAAGGCGTTTCGATTGGTGATGCACCAACAGATGCCCCAAAAATTTTGCAAAAAATTCCAGTGATGGTGGGACTGTTATTTTTACTTTCTCTTTTAACCATTGCACTAGTCTACATTGATATCAAAGTAGTGAGTTATTTATTCTGGTTATTGATTGCTTGTATTTTATTAATTGCTTTTATTATTTTCTCTGATACTTCATTAGATGGTATTCAAAAAAAGAAAGTAGCAGTCTTATTTACAGTGTCTTTCTTTGTGATCTTTTTCTGGAGTGCATTTGAACAAGCGGGTGCATCGCTTACCTTTTTTGCTTCTGAAAACACACAGCGTGATTTAGGATTTTATGTAGTGCCAACAAGTTTCTTTCAATCTTTAAATTCCATATTTGTGGTGGCCCTTGCACCATTGGTGGCATGGATTTGGATTAAATTAGGTAAAGCAAAAAGAGAACCTTCATCTCCATTTAAAATGGCGATGGGTTTGATGTTATTGGCATTGGGTTATTTATGGATTGCCACAGGAGTGAACGGCGTAGGAACAGGCGTTAAAGTGAGTATGATTTGGTTGATAGGTATGTATATGATGCACACTTTTGGAGAGCTTTGTTTGTCTCCAATTGGTCTATCCTTATTCAATAAATTAGCTCCAGTTAAATTCGCATCTTTGTTAATGGCCGTATGGTTTACAGCCAATGCATTTGCGAATAAATTAGCAGGTGTATTTAGTACATTGTATCCTGAAAATGGCAAAACAACTTCCTTCGCAGGATATCAAATTACCAACCTGCATGAGTTCTTTATGTTCTTTGTATTCATGGCAGGTATTGCATCCATTATTTTATTCTTATTGTCTAAGAAATTAAAAAGTTTAATGGAGCAATAGTTTTATTTAGACTACGCCTTTAACTATTTCATCTACTACTGCAGGATCCAGTAGGGTAGAGGTATCGCCTAAACTATTTAATTCACCTTCCGCAACTTTTCTTAAAATGCGGCGCATGATTTTACCTGATCTTGTTTTAGGTAGGCCTGTGACAAATTGAATTTTGTCTGGTTTGGCAATGGGTCCAATAATTCTTGTAACAGTTTGCAAGATGTCTTTTCGAAGCATGTCTGAAGTACCATGGCTGTCTTGCGCATGCGACCCAGTATAAATAACATAAGCATAAATGCCTTGACCCTTGATATCATGCGGATAGCCCACCACGGCGCTCTCCACCACACCTGCATGCATATTAATGGCATTTTCTACTTCGGCAGTACCAATCCTGTGTCCACTCACATTCAATACATCATCAACACGTCCTGTGATTCTAAATTGTCCTGCTTCGTTTCTGAATGCACCGTCGCCTGTAAAATATAAATTATCGTAAGTGGCAAAATAATTGGTCCTGCATCTTTCATGATCACTGTATGTTGTTCTGATGGCAGCAGGCCAGGCTTGCTTGATGCAAAGATTCCCTCTAAAAATTCCACCTTCTTCATCAGAACTAGGAACAACCACTTCCGCTCCTTGATCATCCACTAGAATGAGTTCAACGCCTGGCATTGGATAGGTCGCCCATCCTGCTTTTCCTGGCGTGATGCCCGCCATATTTGAAATCATGATGCCGCCGGTTTCTGTTTGAAACCAAGTGTCCACAATGGGACATTTATTTTTTCCAATATGTTCATTGTACCAATTCCAAGCTTCCTCGTTGATAGGTTCGCCAACAGTACCTAACACTTTTAAACTACTTAAATTATGCCCTTGAATTGGCCCCAAACCAAAACCCATTAATGAGCGAATGGCTGTTGGTGCGGTGTATAAAATATTTACTTTGAATTTGTCAATGATATCCCAAAACCTTCCTGCATCTGGGAAAGTAGGGATGCCCTCAAACATCATAGAAGTGCCACCAGCACTTAATGGTGCATACACAATATAACTATGCCCTGTAATCCAACCTATATCTGCTGTACAGAAGAATAGATCGTCTGGGTGGTAGTTAAATGTGTTGACAAAAGTATAATTGGTATACACCATATACCCAGCCACAGTATGCACAACGCCTTTTGGTTTTCCTGTCGAACCAGATGTGTATAAAATGAATAAAGGATCTTCTGCATCCATTACCTCTGCAGGAACAAATTGTATTCCCTGATCTTCCACTTTTTTTATTTCATCCTCCCACCAAACATCTCTTCCCTTTAACATGGACACAGCAGTACTTGTTCTTGTGCAAACAATGACACGCTCAACAGTATGGTTGCCAATTAATGCGTCGTCTATCACTGCTTTTAAAGGGATATCTTTTGCACCTCTAAAAGCACCATCACATGTAATGATAAAATTGGCTTTTGCATCGTCCAATCTATCTGCAATACTTTGTGCAGAGAAGCCGCCAAAAATCACACTGTGAATGGCACCAATTCTTGCGCAAGCCAATACAGCGATTGCTAATTCAGGGATCATGCCCATATAAATACATACACGGTCACCTTTTTTTACACCATTATTATATAGGACTTGTGCAAACTGACATACTTTTAAATGCAGTTGTTTATAGGTGAGGATACGGTGCTGTTCTGCTGGATCATTCGGCTCCCAAATGATGGCAGGCTTATCACCCATGGTTGCTAAATGTCTATCCAAACAATTTTCAGTAATATTTAATTTTCCTCCTACAAACCATTTAATGGAAGGGGCTTTGAAATTCCAATCACTTACTTTATCCCATTTTTTATGCCATGTAAAATGTTCGGCCACCTCTCCCCAAAATGCATTCGGATCTTGAATACTTTTTTGGTAGGCATCGTGATAGCCTGCAAGGTCTTTAATTTGGTATGGATAAGACATAGTCAGATTTAAAATTAGTCTTCCAAATTTACATTTTTTAAGTTGATTGAATTAACTTGAATGGCAGCAATTAAATAATTAAAACATGAGTTTCGACATAAAGCCTAGTAAAATAAGTTTGGTGATTGGTGCGTCTTCTGTAGGCACCCTTATTGAATGGTATGATTTTTACATTTTTGGGATGTTGGCTACCATTATTTCAAAACAATTTTTTCCATCAGATGCAGGTACTTCAGCACTTTTAAGTACACTCGCCATTTTTGCTGCAGGCTTTATTGTTAGACCATTTGGCGCACTAGTGTTTGGAAGATTAGGAGATATTATTGGCCGTAAGTATACTTTTTTATTGACCTTGGTTTTGATGGGTGGATCTACTTTTGCGATTGGCTTGGTACCTGGTTTTGCGACCATTGGTTGGGCTGCCCCAATTTTAGTATTGATTTTAAGATTGGTACAAGGATTGGCCTTGGGTGGTGAATATGGTGGTGCTGCTACTTATGTCGCAGAACATGCGCCTGCCAATAGACGAGGCTTCTGGACCAGTTGGATTCAGACAACAGCCACCTTAGGATTATTTTTAGCATTAGGGGTGATCATATTAATAAGATCCAATCAAGGTGTCGAAGCATTTAGCGCAGAGTGGGGCGGTTGGAGGTATCCATTTTGGATGTCGATTATTTTAGTGGTGGTATCTATTTTAATTAGAATGAAAATGAGTGAATCACCCATGTTCACTAAATTAAAATCAGAAGGCAAAACTTCTACCAATCCCTTAAAAGAAAGTTTTGGAAACAAAGCCAATTTTAAAATGGTTTTATTAGCCTTGTTTGGTGCAGTGATGGGGCAGGGTGTGATTTGGTATACTGGGCAATTTTACGCACAAAGTTTTATTGAGACCGTTTGTAAAGTTGAATTTGTACAGTCCAGAAATTTAATGTTATGGGCTATTTTATTTGCTACGCCTTTCTTTGTGGTATTTGGTTATTTGAGTGATCGAATTGGAAGAAAGTGGATCATGATGTTTGGCATGCTCGCAGGCATCCTGACTTACAGACCTATTTATCAATATTTTTTAGACGCCACCAATGCAAAAAACCGAACTGAAAAAATTGATCTAGGGCATACTGTTGTTTCTGAAAAGTTGGCTTCAGTGGATACAAAAATTTGTACAAAATTATATGTGGTACAAAAATTTGATACAGCGTATACAGATGGCGCTGTCTTTAGTTATACCAAAACAGACACTTTGTTTTTAACTGATATTGTGGATGACGCAAGTGTTGGAAGCATTCAATATACCCAAGCCAATGGGGTGGATGCCACAAAATTAGATACTATTAAAATCAAATTAAAACCAGTAATAGGGACTGAATTGGATGCAACTAAAACGGCGTTAGTGACGATTGCTTCTAAATCTCAAAAGCCAAATGTATTGGTTGAAAAAACATTGGATCAAGCCACATATTGGAATTTAATTTGGTTGGTTTTTGTGCAGATATTATATGTCACCATGGTGTATGGACCAATTGCAGCATTCTTGGTGGAATTATTCCCCACTAAAATTCGATATACATCCATGTCACTTCCTTATCATATTGGCAATGGGGTGTTTGGCGGTTTGGTACCATTCTTGGGTACCTTAATTGTTGAGTTTACAAAAACTCCAGACAATCCTGCAGGAGATCCACTTGCTGGCTTATGGTATCCAATAGGTGTTGCCTCTATTTGTTTATTCATCGGGGTCATTTATTTAACCAATAAGGTGGACAAAGAAGTCATGGACTAAAAAAATTAATATGAATACGATAAAAAAAATATTGGGGTTGGTTTGGATGTTTTTAGCGCCAGCAATCATATGGTTTTTAGCATCACAAGCCATCCAAAAAATTGCGGCTGCTACTAGCTTAACGAAGTCCAATGTGACTTTGCAATGGGTCATTATCCTGACCATCTTCACCCCCATTTGCATCGGCTTCTTCATTTTTGGCTACTATGCATTTAAAGGGGAATACGATCAATTGCCAGCAAGCTCTCAAGATCTAGAATAATGCTTTACTTTTGAGTATGTCATTGAATGTACAAGACCTATCTAAAAAATTTGATCAATTCACAGCAGTTGAACGGCTGAGTTTTACGATTCAGCCAGGCGAGATTGTTGGTTTCCTTGGTCCAAATGGTGCAGGCAAGAGCACCACTTTAAAAATGATTGCGGGCTGTCTAAGTCCAGATGCTGGCGCTATTCAGTTATCAGGTATTGATCTTCAAAAAGACGAAGTCGCATATAAAAAAAATATTGGTTATCTACCTGAATCGAATCCTTTGTATGAAGACTTATTTGTGGCTGAATATTTGAATTTCTTAGCGAGTGTACATGCCATCCCCATGCCATCTAAAAGAATTCAAGAGGTGATTGAACAAACAGGATTGCAATCCATGCAGCATAAAAAAATTGGGCATTTATCCAAAGGGTTCAAGCAAAGAGTAGGGATTGCGGCAGCGATTTTACATGCACCCAAATTAATTTTATTAGATGAGCCTACTGCTGGTTTGGATCCAAATCAGTTGATAGAAATTAGAGCTTTGATTCAATCACTCAGTGCGGATGCCATGATTTTATTTTCATCTCATATTTTACAAGAAGTAGCGGCCATTACAGATAGGGTATTGGTTTTACATCAGGGGAAGTTAGTAGCCAATGAATCCATTGCATCACTCACGCAATCAGCAAGTTTAGAAGAAATCTTTAAATTACTTACCCATTAAAAAAAATGTGTGTAAATTGCGCAAACAAAAAGCAATCAATTTTTTAGAAAAATAAATCATTCAATTATGAGTTACATTATTGAGGTACACGCTAGACAGATTTTAGATAGTAGAGGGAATCCAACCGTAGAGGTAGACGTTTTAACAGATGACGGTGCAATGGGTCGTGCTGCAGTGCCAAGTGGTGCAAGTACTGGTATTCATGAAGCGGCTGAATTAAGAGATAATGATAAAAAGAAATACTTAGGTAAAGGGGTATTGAAAGCGGTGAAAAATGTGAACACAAGTATAGCAGATGCATTGATTGGTTTTGATATCACATCTCAAGCTGCAATTGACCAAGTAATGATTGATTTAGATGGTACGCCAAATAAATCTAAGTTAGGTGCAAACGCAATTTTAGCGGTAAGTATGGCCGTTGCAAAAGCAGCAGCAGAAGAAGCGAACTTACCTTTGTACAGATATATTGGTGGCACCAATGCAAGAACATTGCCAATGCCAATGATGAATATTTTAAATGGTGGTGCACACGCAGACAATAAAATTGATTTCCAAGAATTTATGATCATGCCTATCGGCGCACCTAGCTTCAGTGAAGGTTTACGTTGGGGTGTAGAAATTTTCCACCAATTAAAAAGCACTTTAAAAAAGAAAGGATATAGCACGAATGTTGGCGATGAAGGTGGATTCGCTCCAAATATTCAGAGCAACGAAGAAGCAATTGAAACAGTGCTTGAAGCGATTCAATCTGCTGGATACAAAACTGGTACACAAATTGCGATTGCAATGGATGCTGCCAATAGTGAATTGTGGGATGCTAAGAAAAAGAAATATGTGTTCCATAAAAGTTCTGGAAAAGAAATGAGTTCAGATCAATTAGTGAAATATTGGGAGAGCTGGGTGAAAAAATATCCAATCATATCTATCGAAGATGGTATGGCCGAAGATGATTGGGCTGGTTGGAAGAATTTAACAGACACCATCGGAAGCAAGTGCCAATTGGTTGGAGACGATTTGTTTGTAACCAATGTGAATCGTTTACAAACAGGTATCGACAAGAAAATTGCAAATGGTTTATTGGTTAAAGTGAATCAAATTGGTACTTTAACTGAAACCATTAACGCGGTGAGCTTAGCACAAAATAATGGTTATAACACGGTGATGTCACACAGAAGTGGTGAAACAGAAGACAATACCATTGCAGACTTAGCAGTTGCATTGAACTGTGGTCAAATTAAGACAGGTTCTGCATCTCGTTCTGACCGCATGGCTAAATACAATCAATTGATCCGTATTGAGGAGCAATTAGGGGAAACTGGATTTTTCCCGACTAAGGGTAAATTGAAGTTTGGTAATAAATAATTCAAATTAAATTGATATAGAAAGGAGCTCCATCATTGGGGCTCTTTTTTTGTGTAATTATTATTGGCGCATTCTGATAACTATACTAATTTTAGGGTAATCTTTTTTTATGCAAGCAATCAAAAAAATTATTCCTTTTATAGCCAATCGTTATTTTATTGCTTGCTTGGCTTTTGTATTATGGATGCTTTTTTTTGATCAAAGAGATTTTTTTACACAGAGGGATCGTGCAGCTGAATTAAAGAAATTAGAACAAGCAAAAACCTATTACGAAAAAGAAATTTCTACAACGCAAGAACAATTGGATAATCTGCAAAGTAATCCAGGTGCAGTCGAAAAATACGCAAGAGAGCGCTATCTTTTAAAAAGAGAAGGTGAGGAAGTGTATTTATTTGAAGACACTTTTGCAACCAAGGCGGAGCAAAAAAAATAAGTACCCCTTTGCATGAAAAAACAAGCACGTTATCAGGGAGTCATTGATTATTTTTTAGCAAATGTACCTGTAGCAGAAACAGAGCTGACTTACGACAATCCATTCCAATTATTAGTAGCAGTAATTCTTTCTGCGCAATGCACCGACAAGCGCGTAAACTTAACCACACCAGGTATCTTTAAAAAGTATCCGGATCCTGCATCCATGTCCAAAGCGAGCTTTGACGATTTATTTCCTTTGGTCAAAAGCATTTCCTATCCCAACAATAAAACAAAACACCTTATTGGCATGAGTCAATTATTAATGGGCTCCTTCAATGGAGCAGTGCCCATGACGATAGAGGATTTAGTAAAATTGCCGGGTGTGGGCCGTAAGACAGCCAATGTGATTACGAGTGTGATTGATCAACAACCTAATATGGCAGTGGATACCCATGTGTTTAGAGTGAGTAGAAGAGTTGGATTGGTCCCGATGACTGCAAAAACACCACTCGCTGTGGAGAAAGGTTTAATAAAAAATATACCAGCTGAATTAGTCCATAAAGCGCATCATTGGTTGATCTTGCACGGACGTTACACTTGTTTGGCGCGAAGCCCAAAATGCGACACCTGTGGTATCACTGAATTTTGTAAATACTATACTGCTACAAATAAGATTCAATCGCGGTAACCAATTCCAGTTTTGTAATTGGAATACCCATGATTTTATTGTAGGCTTTTGCATCCACCAAATATTGGTCTCTGATTATTTTAATCAATTGGCCATTGTTGATTTCTGGAATTAAAATAGTTTCAAACCCAGTTAAAATTTCGCCTAAGTTTTTTGGGAAAGGACGCATATACTTAATGTGGGCGTGACTTACAGACTTCCCTTGACTTTGTAATTGCAATACAGCACTCTTGATGGTGCCATAAGTGGAACCCCATCCAAGTACCAATACTTTTCCATTTGCGGCACCACTATCTATTGTTTGCAATGGAATGTAGTCTGCTATTTTATCAACTTTGGCTTGTCTCATTTTAACCATGAATTCATGGTTCTCTGGATCATAGCTTACATTACCTGTTTCGTGTTGTTTTTCGATACCACCAATACGATGCTCTAATCCTGCAGTACCAGGAATTGCCCAAGGTCTTGCTAATTTTTCATCTCTTTTATAAGGCAAGAATTTTTCTTCACCTTCCGCCAAACTTGTTTTGAATTTTACTTCAATCGCAGGCAAGTCGGCAGCAGCAGGAAATTTCCAAGGCTCGGCACCATTGGCAATATACCCATCACTTAAAAGAATCACCGGTGTCATATGTTGTAAAGCAATTTTCACTGCTTCAAAAGCCATAAAGAAACAATCGCTTGGAGTAGATGCGGCTAATACAGGAATCGGCGCTTCACCGTTACGACCATAGTAGGCTTGCATCAAATCACTTTGCTCTGTTTTAGTTGGTAAACCTGTTGATGGGCCACCTCTTTGAATA
>Ga0209191_1000546_pt1 | contig 28829 bp, 48 predicted proteins | sample S_130626_EF_Meta_FD_187320 | JGI IMG/M metagenome (GOLD analysis project Ga0209191, IMG submission 187320) | Freshwater microbial communities from Lake Simoncouche, Canada to study carbon cycling - S_130626_EF_MetaG (SPAdes) (version 2) | ecosystem: Environmental > Aquatic > Freshwater > Lake ...
CTCTCCGGCGGAAAACGGAATTTTTTAGTTTATCCGTTATAAATCAATGAGATAGGATTTTCTTATTATAATCAATAAGTTACAAAATAGGTAATAAAATCAATTAGATAGAGATTGAATAAGCGCATCGATCGCCCCGGTTTATCGCTTAAATCGATCATAAGGGTATATAAATCAATGAGTTAACGATCATATGGTTATCGCCTAAGATCGCCATTAATGGGGTTTTATAAGGATTTATAGGGTTTTATTGATAACCGCTCTATATAAAACCGGTTTAATGGATCGCCCCGGTATATATCCGGATCGTTTACGATCGCCCGGTTATTAATTGAATGATATCTATTGAATGTATTAATAAGAATCAATAGTTAACCGGCGCATGATCGCTTACAAGTACTCTATTGATCCCGGCGCATGATCGCCCGGGTACGAATAACCCCGGCTTATGATCGCTCTATATATGATCGATCTATAGATATGATCACCCCGGCGCATGATACCCGGATCGCATGAATAACCCTATAAATTGATCAAGTATTGTATTATTGTTAGATTGTTGTTATACTTCCGTTAGTAGTTAAATTAAATCAATCTATAAAGGGTAAAAATATCATGGAAAAAAGTACAAAAATAAACGGATTTGAGTTAGCTTTTTATGAATACGAAGAGTCTAACGATCTAACAGTAATCAAAGGGCGATATAGCGGAAGTTTAGCTTTATTACAGCATTTAGGCGGCTTAGAGGATCAAGAAGGTAATTTTTTAGAGGTTAACGAATTAACTATCAATAAAATAGAATCATGGGCGATCGCTCAAGGTTATTAAGGGGAAATAATGAATAAATTTTTTGACTATTTAGCACTAACAATTTTTAGCATAGTTTTTTCTTACTTTTTTACAATTGCTTTACTATCTAACTCATAAGGAATTTTTAACAATGCATACACTTAAAGAAGCTTTAAGAATTACTCTTAATAAACTAAGTAAAGAAGAGTTAGTAAAACAGTACTTACAATTGGAGGATGAATTCGCTAGTAAAAGTATTGAATGCGAAAAAATTCAAAATGTACTTGAAAGTAATTACAATCCGTTAAATGATAAACCCTCATTAGAATATAAAATTATTGAATACAATGAGATTTTTTATCAGATATTGGCGGATTTTAAATCAATTCGATCGGTTTTATTTATGCAAGATCACTATATACAAAATAACAAAAAAGAATTAAACCGGGATATGTTATCCGGCGGAATAGATAGTTTAAGGAATTCTATAAACTATATAGAAAATGAGATAGTGGATCGCACCGGAATATATAACTAATTTTTTTTACTAGTATTTTAACAATTATCTAACAATCAATTACAAGGATTACACAAAATGAATAAATTCAATCGCCGCCGCCTACTATCCGAAGATTCTAATAGTAAGACAATCAAGGGGCAACAATTCGGATTTTTAACCGGCATTCTATACTTATCGCCCTATACATTATCCGGGGTGAATTTATGCGCAAATGCTAAAGCCGCCGAATGTTTTAAAGGATGTTTATTTTATGCCGGGAGGGGCGCATTTAATAGCATTCAAGCCGCCCGGCTTAGTAAAACACAATATTACCTAGAAAATAGAGCGGATTTTTTAATCAATTTATGTATGGATATAGAACTATTAATCATTCATGCAAAAAACAAGGGTTTAACCCCTTTAGTACGATTAAATGGTACAAGTGATATCCGTTGGGAAAATTACCCGGTTGAATATAAGGGTAAAACATATAAAAATATTTTTGCGGTTTTTCCGAATATTCAATTTTATGATTACACAAAATTAAGTAATCGTAAGGATATTCCAAAAAATTATGATTTAACATTTTCTTACAGCGGATTACCCGGATTTTCTAGGTTTGTAGATCAAGCTTTACAGAATAAAATGCGGATCGCTGTAGTTTTCCGGGATATTGCAAGTATCCCAAAACGATTTTTAGATCGTAAAGTATTGCCCGGCGATAATTCAGACATTCGCCATTTAGAACCTAAAAATTGCATTGTCGCATTGTATGCCAAAGGAAAAGCGAAAAAAGACTATTCCGGCTTTGTGATCGATCGCCCGGTTATCTATTTAAAGGCGGCTTAAAGCTTATCCGGTAATATCGCTCTTTACCGGGGCGATATTGCCGGGTAATTTTGCCCGGCTTTAAAGGGGTTTTATATGCAAAATATCATTTTATCTAATGATGATCTTATTCTTTTAATTAAGAGCCTACACGATCCTATAAATCGTTTATATAACAATCATTTAGATCATAAGGGTAGATCCTCTTATGATAACGATCTTTTACCCGAATTAAATAGATTAATAGAATTAAGAAAAATATTCACGAATGAATTATTAAGCCGCTGTAATCTATCCGGGAGCGATCTATGAGCGATCTATATATTATTTTGAGCGAATTCCTAGAAAATTCCCGGATCAATTTTAAAGAAGAGATATTAAACAATCTTAGAATCACTCTATATAAAACCCGGGGTTTTAAAGTAAGAATGTATTCATATGACAATATCACCGGTGAATTTTTAGGTAAAGATACTATTGATTTTTCAACCATTATTTAAGGGGTTAACATCCTAAAATAATTTAAACCATAAACCCCGGATAGGGGTTTTTTTACTTTTAAGGGGCGCATATGTAAAGCCGGATATATCTATTTTTTCTACTATCTTGATTGATAGGGGCGGCGGCTTATCTATTTTTTTTAGATCGCCGGGCTTATCTATTTTTTAAAAAATCCGGGCTTAATCCGGGGATATTTTTCGCCCCGGTTAACTGTATTTTTTAAGAGTTAGATCATGCGATTAAATCGCCGGGTTATATCGCCGGGTTTTTTCCGGGCGATATGGTTTATCTATTCCGGGGTGATTGTTTTATTTTGTAATCGCCGGTATATTGTAGTAATATCGATTAGATTGATTTATAGCGGTTTTGAGGGGTTTTAAGGATTTTATGCGCCCTTAGTATTAAAAAAAACGATCGCCAATTATGCGCCGTTTTGTTGGGTTTTGGTATGAAAACAGTTAATTTTGTAAGGGTTTACCCTAATCTGTATAAAAAAACACTAGGGTTTACCCTAATTACCCCCCCTAGAAATGACCCTAAATAGGGGTGTCAGGGTTTTTGAAAAAAAAAAATAAGTCAGTTTCCAAATATAAATTGACCTTGCCAAAATCTTGGCTAAAAATCAATTAAAAATAATTTTTTACAACTAAATAATTATAGTCTTCATCAGAATAATCTTTTACCCCTGTAGGCAGGTAATGCCTGTAGATTCCTTTAGATTCTAGCGCAGTCTTTTGTGTATGGCAGGAAATACATAAGCCTTGGAACAAGTTAACCATGAATCTATCAAACTTTCTGCGGTGCGGTATGACATGGTCTATATGATCTGTTTGAGTTACCCGACCATCGATCAAACAACAGGCGCAAAGTGGGTGAATTGATCGCATAACTGTGCGCTGTTGCTTCCAAGCTGTGGAGTTGTACAACTTTGCATTAGTCTTATATTTATCTGATCTTTCTGCCCCATGATTTAAGCAGTAACCAGTTCCAAACGATTTTTTATCCTTGCACCCCAAAATATTACAGACCTTGGGGTTGGGCATGATCGGCATTATGATAAGAATCTAAGTTTGTATAAAGTGCTGTCTAACAAGGATGCTATTTCATCTAAGATGTTCTGTAGTTCTGAGTCCTGTGGCAGGTAAGGTCTAGCTTCTGCTAAGTATGCAGATAAGCCAACCACATATTCTATGGCAGGTTGTGGTAGTTTGTAGTTATCAGGATAGTCCTCGATGATGCCATACTTACCTTGGTATGCTTCTACAAAACCATCTACTAAATCACCGATCTCTGTATACAGGCTTTCAAGTGCTTTGTGTTCAGCATAGGACTTAGTTTGCAAGTGCAAAATATGTGCATTAGTAACCGCATGAAGCAAATAGATTACACAATTTTGGACTGAGTATTCCTTATTATCTGCCATATTTTCTTCCTTGTAACCTCTAGAATATGCCGCCTGTGCTACTTGCAAAGCTTTAGCTTTAGATGGAAATGGTCCTTGTGATCCCCAATACCAACCTTGATCAGTATGTCTAAAAGGCATAAGAATTCCCCCGAACTTGTGATCCGGGGGGCTTCCCACGGAAAAATCAATCAATCAGACTGTCTACTACAAATTCATTTTAAATCAAATCATTGGTGATTGCCAACAATTCTTCTTCTGTACAATATTCTCGCTCAAATGCTTTTCTTCCCATGCCATGAATTCCTGTTCCTGATCCTCGATGGTGGTATGGGCAAAGTCCAATGACAGGGGCTGTTGATCGCTTACCTGCCCGGCGGATGTGATGAATTTCGCATGGAGTTCCTTGGTTTCCCAGTTTATAGCAAAGAATACAGCCGAATTCTGCAATTTTTCTGTAATGTTCTCGCTCATTTTTGGTCAAAACTAATTTTCCTGTATTTAACTCCATCACTCCAAACACCGGGTACACCTTTATCATACAAACTCATAACAGTTTCAGGATACACCCAAATTGGCTTAAACTCATTGCCGGGTTGCGGATTAAAGCAAAATACATACTGCAACACAGCTTGTTTAGAACTGTAATAAGACATAAACAAGGGAATATTGTCATATTCTGTGGCTTTAATATTTGGCGAACCTTTGACTTGTACAACTCTTAATTCTGAGCCAGTATTCACAACATAATCAGGCAAGTTTCGCAAGAAGAAGTTTAGATCACCAAAGTAAGAAATTGAGTTTTGTTTCTCATCAAACCCTATTTTGTGTATTTTATAACCTTTTTTAGCACAATATTCCTCAAACAATACCTCACCTTGATTAACTACACTATTTCTTTCTGCATAGGTATTACTTCCATTAGCCATATTAATTATTAATAGATATATAAGATTGGAGGGGTGTTAAGTTGCATAACAGGTAGGTGTTAACTTTCATTCCACCTTACCTCATGCTCTATGCCAAAAGCAGTTATTAAATCCTGCATATCAATCATTTCTTTGCGGCTCATGTTTGAAGTAGATGCGCCAAGGACTACAAAACCAGTTCCATCCAAATTTGGCACAACATCCATTTTCTTAATTGAGGTGGAAAAAATATGCTTCCAATCTGTGGCTGACAACTTTCGACCATGCCAGTTCACTTGATGGCTCACAGAATCGAGCATAGCCCACATACGAGCATTTTGCTCTAACGAACGAGTCTTAGCCTTAACTTCTACAACAAAGCCGTCAGGGGCTTGTTTAACGGCTTTAATCGCATTCTCTCTTGCAGTCTCATGGACAAGTATGAATAATTGCTTCATTTCTTACTTTCCCATAGTTCCACAAGTGATTTTTGCAGTTTTTCTTTTTCTGCCATCCCCCTAGCTTTTTCAATCATGGCTAAGATTTCTCTGCGCTTCTTTAAAGGCTGTTTTGCAATGTGCTGTACTTCGCACTCATGCCGCCATTCTTCGCTATAGGTATCCATCACATAGCCTTTCTAATCATGTCTTCATACTGACCAATAGTGGCGCAACCACTTGGATCAATGCCCAACTCAGCACCCTTGGCTTTAATCCCATCGATAGTATCGAACCATTTTTTCTCTACAGGCTTATCTTGAGTCTTTAAAAAGGTGGCTTTTGTATTCCTAACCCAGTTTCGCCAAGTAGCAAACCAGTCTAATTTTGCACCCTTTTGACCGCCTTGAGCAATCCAGTAGTCTTTAAACTGAGCAAAAACAGATTCGGGACTCAAATCCTTTCTTTCCGTCCTGCAAAACTCAATCCATTCTGTAGGCAAAATAAAATCTTTAGATAATCTTTGAGCCTTAGTCGCTTTAGCGACACTAATAATATGGTTATTGGTTAATGGTTCTTGGTTCTTGGTTAGGATCTGATCCGCATCTGATTTCAGATCTGATTTGGACTGCCATCTGATCTCATTTGCCTTACGAGCAGAATCGCTTTTAGCCTTATACTTATTGATTTCTTCATCTGCTCTCTTGCTGTGCCAACCATCATTTTCTAGTACAAAAAACTCCTCTAACAAAAGTAACACAATTTTAGGTGTAGATTTTATTTTTCGAGCAACAGAAATTTCATCTGCAAAAGGTGTCTCATTTTGATAGTAAAGATCGATCATCCTACGATAAGCAAGATCTTCTTTATCGCTTAAATGGCGAGTATGCGATATGTAATCGCCAATGTGAAAGGGGTAAAAGTTCATTTGTTCCTCTGTCAAAGGTAGTCAAAAAGGGTGGGCAGGAAATCGGTGACTAATCGACTTGTCGGGGTGCATCCCTATCCATACCCATAAGCTTACTCTACTTCTTCAATCTTTACAAACAGTCTGCCGCCCTCTATTGGTGATCCTCTGCGAATAGTTAATTCATCGATTTGGAAATCATCATTAAATAAACCGGCATCTTGAAGCGCATCTAAGACCGATTTAATTCGGTTATCAATGTCTATTTTTCGCTTGTCTCTTGGCTGTAGTATTAGTTCTATTTTCAATTTTGCATCTTCCAAAGGTTTCAATCCAAGCAACATAACATACTCTCGGACTGCTTTTTTATATTTACGACCCTCTGCGGATAGCAAAATTCGGTTATTAAAAACCCTATAGTAAGAGTTAATACTTGGGGGAAATGGTAGGACAAAATGCATCATTGAAACTTGTCCGGGCGCAACATTTGGCGAGTAATTCTACCATTGCTTAATTGCTCAATTTTAGTCACATTTCTTAATGGAATGCCTTTGTTTCTAGCTTTCCACATATACACTCCGTTGTAAGTCATATTCAATAATTCAGATAGTTTTTTAAGACTACCAAATTCAACTGTTAGTACATCAAAAATATTTGCTTGGCTCATATAGTGATCCTCCTTTGTTTGAGATTATACATACTTTTGTTATAAAAGACACATATTAGGGTTTGTCCTAGTGTTTATTTGTTGCAAAAGTGTCAAATAGGAGTATTATCAATACTGTAGTAACAATGTTTAACAATTTAAGGACACAATATGAAAAACTATGATGCATGGCTTGAAAAACCTTACCAAGATCAGGCGGCTCAAGATGAATTAATCGAGTCAGAAACTTGGGAATTACTCCACTCTAGCAAAATGTTAACTTCTGTATCTTCTTTATGCGAAGCTATATCAGAAGATATTTTGTACAAAAAACAAGCCGAACTTGAAGAAGCAATGGATAAACTAGACTATAAAAAGTTTGGTGAAATAATTTACCATTTAAATTTAGACTTTTGGGAAGACTTTTGCACCCGACAAGTTATTAAGGATTTGGAATGAAATATAAAATCTTTAATGAATTTAATGAATGGATCAGGATTGGCTCATATAGCGATGCTGTCCACTATAAAAATGTTTATGGTTGGTCTTATAAACGAATTCCTGTAGTTAAACCTGTGTATGAAGATGCACCCTTTTAAGGAAATAAAATGGATTACTCCGAACATATATTAAGAATTAGCACCCTTATTCGATTGATGCATGATGCCTGTAATGCAAAAGATTGGATAACAGCAACTGGATTTGCCAATGAAATTGAAGCACAAGCCAAACAACTCAAACACAATTTAGGACAAAACAAATGAATATTTACCAAGCAATTTCAGGAGTACAAAAAGATTTGGCAGGAATGGGTATTGCCAAAAACAAAGAAAACAAAATGCAGGGATACAAGTTTCGGGGAGTTGACGATATATACAATGCGCTGTCTTCTATACTGCCAATGCATGGTGTTGTAATTCTGCCACGGATGTTATCTAGGGAATGTGTAGAAAGGGTTAATCAAAAAGGTACTGCCCTGTTTTACACCACAGTAGAAGCTGAGTTTGACATTGTTAGCACAGTAGACGGCACAAAACATACTGTCAAAACCTACGGAGAGGCAATGGATAGTGGCGATAAATCCACTAACAAAGCAATGTCTGCCGCTTATAAATATGCTTGTATACAGTCATTCTGCATACCTACTGAGGGTGACAATGATACTGAGAACACAACACATGAAATTACTTCAGTTAAAAAAACTAAGCTAACACAGCCTGAAATTCTATCCGGGATAAAGATTATTTTTGAAAGTAAAGATGAATCAGAACTAAAGCAAAACTATACCAAGGCATATAGGTTTGCTTATGGGCAAGATGACACAACAGCGGTTGAACAGTTTACTGCCGCAAAGGATCAGCGCAAAGCCCAGTTGGAGAGTACAAATGTCTAACTTAACTTTATATCAAGTTTCAGACCAGTACCTAGCCGATCTAGAAAAACTCAATGACCTAGAGTTAGATGATCAAACATTTAAAGATACCTTGGAGGGATTAACCGGTGATTTTGAACTTAAAGTTACTAATGTTTCTATGTATGTTCGTAATATTGAGGCTTCTGTCGAGGCTATCCGGGAGGCTGAAAAACAAATGTCCAATAGAAGAAAGGCAATGGAAAATAAAATAAATCGGCTTAAACAATATCTAAAAGACAATATGATTCGCACAGGCATTACTAAGGTTGACTGCCCTTACTTTCAGTTAAGCCTAAGAAACAATCCTGAAACAGTTGAAGTAATTAACCTTGATGAAATACCACCGGAATACTTTGACATACCGCCATTACCTGCGCCTGTGTTAAATAAAAAGGCAGTAAAAGATGCTATCAAAAGTGGCATTGAAATAAATGGAGCAAAACTAATTCAAAACCAATCTTTACAAATTAAATAAGGAAAATATTATGGGTATTAAATATGATGCAATTGCAAAAAATGGTTCTTACACAGACAAAAATGGTGTAGAAAAGTTTAAATGGTGCAAGGTAGGTATTGTAGTAGAAACTAAAAATGGCGGTCTAGCCATGAAAGTAGAACAGCTACCAGTACCTTTTGATGGGTGGATTCAGTTGGCTATACCAAAGCCAAAAGATGAGCAGTCTTCTGATATGCCTAATGACGATATACCTTTCTAACATGAAAGATAAAACTTTAACATTAGCTATTTGTACTGGGATTATTCTTTGCGGCTTTGTTATTTTCTTAACCGAATTAGCAAGGAAAGAAGAATATAAATTAAGCTGTGAACTTTTGATGGGGGGTTGGCATCCCGACCTGCCTCAGAAGTTTAGACAAGCTTGTGAAGATGCTAAAAAAGAAAGGAGTAATAGATGAACAATTTAAAACAAAACATTGAAATTCTTTTTAAAACAAGTTTGGCAGACTGTGAGGCATTAGAAGATGCAAAAATGACATTAGAAGCTATTAAAGAAGCATTACCAATAGTATTTGATGAAATAATTAAAGAATCTTTAGATTTAATAGAAAAAGCTTTAGATGCCGATTCGACAAGCCCCTTAGAAAAACTTGAAGAATTTATAGACTTTTATGAGAATACTAAAATGAAGCCAAGCGCATACATATCAGAGGGTGGCATATTGTTTAAAGAGTCACCACCTGACTCAATGATTAAATTAACACCTTTGTATACAGCATTAAAAGATTTAACAGATGATGAAATCTTAGAGGTGGGCAATGAAATTGAACCATTAAAAGGTGGCACGATGGAACAAGCATTTATTTATTTTGCAAGAGCAATACTACAAAAAGCGAGTGAGGAATGAACCAAAATATTTTTTGTAGCAAATGCCACAGAATACCTAGTCAATGTTGTTGTTCAAGCGAGTGGGGGATGAATAAAGAAATTATTATGAACCCTGACATACTTCCAACTTTAGAAGAATGGAAATTTTTTTGCAGGATGGTTAAACAAATGGAAGCAAAAATAAAATGAATAAAAAGTATGATGTAGTTTGTTTTAATCCAAAATTGAATACAATGATTTGCCATTTGTCTTCTATATTGGAAGAAGAAAGTTTTGTAGAAGTACCATCTTTAAAACAGTTAGCGCAGGACAATTTAGACTTAGCTATGCGCTTAACTAGTAAACCTTATATCAACTCACCTTGGAGGTAGTATGAATAATTATTACAATACAGGCAAAGTAAAAATAGGTGTTAATTACAAGCCTAAACCATATGTCGAAAAAGATAAAGATATGCTATATCTTCAAACCTGCTTACTAGAAAAAACTCATCCTATTGAATATTTTCTAGTACCGGTCTTATCAATGATTAGGGCTTGTTTTCTTGGTAGATCAGTAGGCTGATTAGGTATACTCAGATGAGTCCACCGATCGAATTCTCTTATGAGTTGATCATAGGGCAAGTCTGAGTCCATAATAGCTTTAACAACCTCATCAGGAGTCAGTCCCGGCACTCGAAAGTCACAAGCAGTACCTACCCTATGCTGAGAACTAGATTTGCTACCACAAGCATTATTGACCAACTCACTACGGAAAGCACTATTAACCATAATGGGTTTTCCATATAAAACAGCTTTGACTTCTTCAAGGAAATTTGCAAGTCTTTTAAGATTTTCAAGTTCAGCCTCATTGGGTGTATTGTCAAATTCTCGATGATTGGTAATAGTTAATTCGTCATAAGTAAAGTGTTTTGATAGATTCATTTTCTTACCATTCCTTGTATTTCTTTAGTTTTGTCTTTAGAGCCTTGGCTTGATCCAAAATAAAATGATAACACTTGACCTGCGGCACTTGTTACAAAACCTAATGCAAAAATAACTAATTGTTGTTGATTATCAGGGGTATCAATAAACATTAAAACAGCTATTAACATAAATGCTAGTCCTACTACACCAAGGGCTAAAATAGGCACTACAGCTTTGTCTAAGGCTGTTGAATTGGCACTTGTGGCAACTTCAGCATGAGCCTTTCGAGCGGAATCTCTATCTTCTGCTTCTGCTTTAAACCTATCGATGTCAGCTTGTATATGGGCTAATTCGCCTTGCTGTGCAAGTGTTTGTAAGTCTAATTGTGCCTTAGCTTTTTGTTCAGGATCAGGAATTACTTTGTCTAAAACTTTCATTCCAACTGAAACAATATCATCTAGTCCAAACATTATTTTTTCCCATATTTTTCTCGCTCTTCAAGTAACTGCACTTTAACTTGTAATTGGTGTATATCTGTATAAATTTCATTTCTTAATTTATGCCTTGCTTCAGCAGACAAAGGTGAATCAGTTGGCACATTTTCTTTAGTTATTAGGGCAGGCATCTGCCCCTCAATCTTAGTTAGCCTAGTAGAAAAGTCAGATACCTGACCAAGTAGCCATGCAAGACAAGCTACAACAATAGGCAAGACTGCTTTTAAAATATCTTGAATGTTCATTTTTTGTTAATGATGTCAAATAAAGATTTTACTTTTTCTTCAAGAACGGCAATCTGATTATGCATTTTAGCTAACACAATAACAAGAGTTACAAATCCAATTAACAAACTAGATAACTTTGAAATTGTATCAAGCAAGTCCATTATTGAAGTTTTAAAACAACTGCGATTAAACTAGCCATAATAAATCCTGCACTACCAATCATTATTTTTTCTAGTCTTTTTAATCGAGCATTAATAGTTTCGTACCGGAAAGCACAAACCGCTTCATGGCTATTTAGCCTTGCTTCTGTTTCATCCATACCAACTCCAATAAAGTTAATTATTGTTTTATTTTATATGGGGCTAAGATATTTTACTACCTCTTGAGGTTTTACAAAAGCATCAGGATTATGTTCTAAAAATTCCCACCAAAGAAATTGGTTTTTTGTAAGGGAAGACCTATCCTTTAAGAGATTAACATTTTCAGGATGACCAAAGATTAACGGATCACTAACAGACCATAACACAATACCTCTTTTACCCTGATGCCAAGCTAAATGTTGAAAGAATGAATCGCACCCAATCCATATATAACATTCTTTTATTAAACTTTTAAGTTCCTCGATGCTAAGATTCTTTCTAAAATCTTCAACTAATTGTTTCTCGCCCTCGATGCCAACTTGCACAATCTCAAATCCTATATTGATTTGTATTAATGCAATCAGTTCTTCCCAATAAGGATAGTTCTTAGGGTTTTGTTTGCCATTAGTTAAAGCTTTAGCATATGGAGCAATAATAATCATAAATACAGCTTTCTAAATGCGCCCTCGATGCTATCTTGCCACCTCCATTGATCCATCTTTTTATAAATGCTCCATTGATCTATACTCCCAAATAATTCTTTAGCTTCCGCAATTGATCTTCCGGGTATGATCTCAGGATAGCAAGTAAACACCACAGGGTTATCGATGTAAGGCAGTACATGAGTAAATACCAAATGATCACCCATACCACAATTAAGCACCACAATGGTTTTATCATTAAATCGAATAAAGTTTCTAAAAATCTGCTCATCATGCTCAAACATTTCCGCTTTAGTTTCTGATCGAATACCACCACCAGGATTTTTCATATGCCAAGTCACAGCATTAGGCACAGCATGAATGTCATAACCCTTTTGATGCAGTCCATAGGTAAACAATGTTTCTTCCCTGTGCGCCACCCTAGACAGTCCTAGATTGTAATCATAAACCCCTGCACGATAGAGAAAAGAACAATGCAGATGCTCAACCTTTTTTGAGTTCTTAATCTTTTCCCATTGGATATTTGGCTCAATGCTAATATGCTCAATCTTGCCTGTAGATAATGAAGTATCAAAATTTGTTGGTGGAGTCAGTATCGAGCCGCCTACAGCACCAGTATTTAAATTGTAAGTAGTATGAAAATATAGATTCTCTAAGACATTAGGTTCAGGAATAGCATCATCATCAACTCGCCATACCCAATCAAAGCCCATTGTATTAGCCCTTTGATGGATATAATGCTGACCTTTTTTCTCAGCATACTGCCATTCCCATGCTATCTTTTTACTGTCTAGCATCTTAAAGAAATAGGAATAAATCATCTCATTCCGCATATCTTTGGGTTCATCATTGTCATCAAAGATAATCAGTTTATCTACTGGCTTAGTTTGATTAATAATGGCACTTAAAACTAAAGGTAGAGTTGTAAAGTATCTACCCCTAGTTGCTACAGAACAAAGAACCTTACCCACGATTCCAAGCACCAATCATTAGATTGCATCTATTATCTTTGGTAATTTCCTGTGGACTATCTGAAATATGTCCTGCTTCATTAATATATTGCCACTTAAAGCCGTCAAAATGAGATTCATTAAGCCTGTGCAGTTTATGATGCTCACCCCAAAAGCCTACTGGTTCTTCATGCGGCACAGTAATTAACAATCTCTTACAATGCAGTTTAAGCATTTCGACTATCTGTAAGCCATTGCTTAAATGTTCTATGACTTCAAAGGCTACTATAGTGTCATAGTTCCATAGTTGTACTTTGTTAATGTCACCATGCAGAAAAGTGCAATACTCTGCCCAGTTCTGTTTTGTGGCTACCTGTATGATAGTTTGGTCATAGTCTAATCCTGTGTAGACAATATCGTCATCAAAGAACTGCCGACCATAACCAGTAGAGCATCCTAATTCAAAGATGTCATTACCCAATAGGTTCTTACTTGCCCATTGGTATCTAGTGGCTTCCCTAGGATAGACTACATCACCTTTAAGAAAAACTGCTCTCTCAAAGTTATTGCTTAGGTGATACCGAAACTCATCCATTTTATTGGACAGTTTCAGTTGGCACTTGGGGAGTAGCCTGTTCCTTTATTTTGTTAAGTAATACCCATGCACCAGTCTTAGTTGGTAACTCGCCTAGTGTCTGTAATAAGGCATTAACTTCTTCAATAGTAAGTTCTAGTTTTATCATATATTTTCCTCTTATGTTGTTTGAAAAATTCTACCACGGAACTCCACTTGCTGAAACAGGATTTTTAAGTAATTCTATTTGCTGTGCAAGGGATGCCTCTGTTGCATCTTTGTCTACTCCACTAGCCCAACACCAATCCAAGACTTCTTGCATAGTTACATTAGCATAAGGAATAGTAGGTGTGCCATCTGCCCATGAGCAAGTTGAGTATGTAGATGTTGTGTATTCGCCATCAACAGCATTACATTGCCAATGTGCTGTAGTTATAAAACCATTTGCAGTTTCATAGTTTGTCTGTGATACATTCCATGTAAAAGTTGCCATTTAATTCTCCTTAAAAATATAATTAACTTGCTATTAAAATTGAAGTTGCAGTAGCATCTAATGCAGAACCAATTGCATTTGTTATTTGAATATTTGCACCTGAAAGAGTTAAAACACAATTAGTGCCACTTCCATTTGTAACAACTCTAAAACTTCCAGAATTAGCAACAACAATTAACATTCCCCCATATATTTCCGCACCTTGAGAACCAAAATTTGCTTGAATAATATATGTTCCATTAACACTAGATGATAAAGTTAAAATTGTTGCTGTTGCAAGTCCTGCAACTGCTATTGAACTATATGTACTTCTAAAATTACCTGCAATTAAACCAGTATTTGTTGGTGGTGCTGTAGTGAATCCTGTAGTGCTTACCAACAAATTCCCATCATTTGTAAGTCGCATCCGTGTTGAAATTGTAGAGCCATTGTTTGTATTAAAATCAAAAAACCCTTTGTTAGTTGCCCCATCTGCAACAACATCTATTGCACCAAGTAATGTAGAACCATTAAAAAATGCAACAGTCCCTGCCGCTCCAGTTGTGCCAGTAGAAGTGTTTTGTAGACTTAATCTTCCTCTATAAGTTGCATTACCTGTTATTCCTAAAATTCTTTCTGTTCCTCCATAAGAACCATAATCAGGATTTACTGTATTTATACCTACATTACCAGTTGTTGTAAATGTAGCAACAAGCGCACCATTAGTTGTTATTGCTGTTGGATAAGCATTTAAACTGCCAAAATAAGCAGTATTGTTTGGCACTCCTTGTCCATTTGTTGAGCCAGTATTATTAAAACCCATTACAGTATTATTTATACCTATGGTTGTTAATAATAATTGGGTATCTAATCCAGCCGCATTTTGAATATAAATTGGAACATTAGTAGCAGTAGAAGCCTGTCCTCCAACACCAATGTTGTTTAAGACATTTAAATTACCTGCACTAGTAATTTTTATTGCCTCAGATGTTCCAATTTTCCATGAATAAAAAGAGGCTCTGTTTTCATTTGCTACATAAACAGAAGAAGCATAATTGTAATTTTGTACTAAATTTAAATTTGACGAAAATGCAGTAAAAACTTGGAAAATTTCATTATTGCCATTAGCAACTCCAAAATTTGCACCTCCAGTAGAAGTATGCCCAAGAGCCAATTTTCCACTAGCATCTAGTGTCATTGCTTGGGTAAAAGTTACTGCATCACTTCCTGTTCCACTCCATGATGTTGTAGATGTTTGCCATTGATGTTGCCCACCTGTTTGAACATATTCTGAAGCATACCCTGTGCCTATAAATTTATTTGCACCATCGTAATAAAAATTATTACCTAAATACAAACCAGTATTACCAGTAAATGCACTAAGTGAAACTGTAGCACCAACTTGTATTGCTTTAAATGAACTAGCCCAAGCACTAGGAGTAACTCCAAGACCTAGGTTGCCTGATGAGTTAAGTTTTAATTGAGGTGTAGTAGTGTTACTAGCAAAATTAAGATACCCACCTTGTATTCCTATATAACCATTATTTACAACACTATCTGTAAATGTAATACTTGCATCAGCACCGCTTGCAAGTGAACCAACTCTGAATAATTGATTTGCAAATGGTGTAGTTGATGTAAATGTGCTTCTAAGAATGTCTAAAGGAATAGTAGGATTACTAGTTCCTATGCCTACATTGACTCCACTTGCTGTGTATACATATTGAGAATCTATTGTTAATTTATTTGTTCCTTTTATATAAAACCTAATATCATCCCATTCACCAGCAGTTGTAGCATTACCAATTTGTAAAAAATTACTGGTATAACCTGCTAAAGTCCAACCTGCGACAAGATAGCCTTTAACTGCTGTGTTGGTATTTATATTTCCATCAACATCTAACTTCCAATTAGGGGACATTCCTATACCTACATTACCATTAGGTATTACTGCTAGTTTTACACTTGCAGTACTTCCACCATATAAATAAAAACTATTTGGTGCTATAGAACCACTTCCACCAAAACCTATATCGTATCCATAGCCTGTTGTTGTATTTGCAAAAGAAATACTTGAATATACATTTGTACCAACTGATGTAATTAATTGCGAAGTGCTACCTGAATTTGATAAATGCAAAGTAGCAGTAGGAGTAGGAGTTCCAATACCTAATCGAACATTAGAATTATCCCAAACTAAATTTACATTACCACCCAACACTCCACTATTGTTGTATTGAACCATTGTGTTAGTTCCACCAATAGTAGGAGTAATTCCTGAGTAACCTGAATAGCCTGATATTCCTGAGAACCCTGAGTAGCCTGATACACCTGAACCACTATAGCCCGATATACCACTCCATCCGCTGTATCCGCTTGTTCCTGATGCTCCATTCTGTCCTGAGATACCTGAGTAGCCTGATGCACCATTTGTGCCTGATATGCCTGAATAGCCTGAAAAACCTGATGCACCATTCTGTCCTGAGATTCCTGAGAATCCACTATAACCTGATATGCCTGAAAAGCCTGATGCACCTGATATGCCCGAATAACCTGATACACCATTCTGTCCTGAGATTCCACTAGCACCTGAGTAACCTGATATGCCCGACCACCCTGAAATTCCTGAGAACCCCGAATACCCTGAGTAGCCCGATGTTCCACTTACCCCTGCTGTAATGGCTAAAAATAATGGATGATTGTCTGCAAAATCAGTTGTGCCTGTGCCACCTGAAGATATAAGGCTTACTGGGACTGTCCAATAACTATTACTTGTATTTGGATTTATGTTTGTAGGTGTTCCAGTTATTAACCATGACTGATAATTACCTGATACATTTTGGTCTTGAATAGTAAATTTTTGTGTAGGTTGTAACAATGCTAAAAATATATCTATATCATCGCCATTATTTGTAAGATGCGAAATATTTATTTGTGTAGCATTGCTCTGTGTTGCAGTATTCCAAAGTAAAAATCCATTAGCAGGTTGTCCACTTGTTTGGACTGCTTCTGCATAATATAAAAATAAACTAGATGATTGTCCTATAGCACCCGAATATCCGCTATAGCCTGAAATTCCTGAGAAACCACTAAACCCACTAGTTCCTGAGAAGCCTGATGTGCCAACTGCACCGCTATAGCCTGAGTAACCCGAAGTTCCTGAGAATCCTGATGCTCCATTTTGTCCGCTGATACCTGAGAATCCGCTATACCCACTAATCCCTGAAAAGCCTGATTGACCAACAGCACCTGAGTAACCGCTAATTCCTGAGAAGCCACTCCATCCACTAATTCCGCTGTAGCCCGATTCGCCTACTGCACCTGAGTAACCTGAGTATCCTGAAGTTCCAACAGCACCCGAATATCCCGAATAACCTGATACTCCGCTTCCGCTGTAGCCCGATATGCCTGAAAACCCACTATATCCCGATTGACCTGAGAAGCCCGAAGTACCTACTTCTCCCGACCATCCACTATAACCACTAATTCCTGAATCGCCTGAGAAGCCCGATATACCTGAATCTCCACTCCATCCCGAAATTCCGCTATCACCTGAATACCCTGAGATGCCTGAATCGCCTGACCATCCTGAGATTCCCGAATCACCGCTAAACCCACTATAGCCCGATATTCCTGAATAGCCCGAATCTCCATTGAGTCCTGAATATCCTGATTCACCGCTGAACCCTGACCAACCACTTATTCCGCTATCACCGCTGAAGCCCGAAATTCCTGATTCGCCTGACCATCCCGATATACCGCTGTCACCACTAAAACCTGAGTAACCTGATTCACCCGAATAACCTGAGAAGCCTGACAAACCCTGTGGTCCAACTATCTGCCCTGCATCATACCAAGCAGAGCCATTCCATACCCAAAGGTTTCCATCAGCAGTAACAATGTATGCATCATTAACTTGATTGCCTGTTGGTGGTAAATCGCCAACTGTAGGCACTTCACCTTTAACATTAATGCTTGTACCTTGCTGACCACTATAACCCGAATATCCGCTTGTTCCTGACTCGCCACTATATCCACTAATCCCCGAATCACCACTATACCCTGAGATGCCGCTATCGCCACTATATCCGCTTATGCCTGAATCGCCACTAAATCCTGAGATTCCTGAATCACCCGAATATCCTGATATGCCACTAAATCCTGAATAGCCCGACTCGCCCGACCAACCCGATATTCCGCTAAATCCGCTGTATCCTGAAATACCGCTATATCCGCTGTAGCCCGATATACCTGAGTAACCTCTTGGTCCAAGTATGCCTCTATCGACATTTACTATTTGTGTTGGTGTAGGAGTAACTGCAATAGTTACATTGTTTTGGTCTACAACTGTTACATTCATATTTCCCATATTAACTTTCTACCACAATTCCGTCACTACGGACTAGGAATAAAAGAAAAATAATATAATCATTTTGTGGAGTAGTTCCTACAGATGGAAAACTAATTTTTATTCTTCCGGAAAATCCTACACAATCTTGTGCATTAATATCTAATTCAGGGTCTGTATCAATTAGACTCCATGCTGAATCATCTATAACTAAAGTAAAAAAGCCTGTAGCATCATTCCTGTTTGTAATAGAAAGTGCAACTGGACTTGGTGGTGGATCATAGTTTGCTATGTCAAAAGTAAGCCCATTGCGAGTATCTGTAATGTTTGACATGGCTCTGCGAATAATAGAAGCATCAATAGTCGCACCAGTTAAATCAATAGGAGTTACATTGTCATTGGCAGTTAATGCTAGATTCCAGTAGGTGCTTTGCTCCCATACCAGTTCCCCTGCAATGATAGGATTGTCAAATCCGCTCACCTGAGAAAGTGAGTTTTTGTTAAAAATCGCCATGATTACTCTTTCGCTTAGTTAATAGCCCTATACCCTTACAGAGCCACGAATCATGTATTGTTTTGTTTTCTTATTGTAACTTAATTTGTTTCCATTTGTTCAGTTTTTACAGGCATCCATTTGCCTATATAACCTTGCATAGAATTAATATATCGAACCATCATTTCCATAGTCCCATCAGGTTTTTGAACCATCTTAAACTCAGGAGTCGAATTAGGATATATGCGATATTCCATTATGCTATTTCATAAGAAGCTACTGTTCCAAATTCTCCCTTTTTAGCCCGATTATATATATCCCGACCATAATCCATCTCATCATAAGATGTTGCAGTAAATGGTAAAACTTCTTGCATTTCTACAAATTTAACTTCTAAATTAATTGCAGTCATTTCTGCATTTGCATAGACTGGGTTTGTTGCTGATTCTAAAGTAAGCATAATTTTCCTTTAAGCAATTCGAAGCCATAGATTACCTGAATTTATTGTGCCATCATCTCCTGAGGTACTTAGAGAAATTGTACAAGCCCTCCATGTGCCTGATAATCCTAAACCAACTAAACCCCCAACATTTGGTGCATATGAAACAAATGCATTATACCAACTACCACCACCAAGATTTCCTGCCGCATAATTAAGAGAAGAACCTGCTACAGTACTACCAATAGCATAAAGTGTATTGTTACTATTAATCATTCCTGCTGTATATGTTCCTACTGAACTACCACTTGGTACACCTAATGCAACACTTACAGAAGTAGAGCCTGAAGTAGAAATACCATTGCCTCCTGATACAGAAGTTACTCCACTTGATAAAGTGTTTGAGATAGTTACAGAGCCAGTAGAAGCGGATACAGATATACCAGTACCTGCCGTTAATGAAGTTACTCCTGCATTAGTTAATGTAACAGAACTACCTAGGGCAACAGAACCACCTCCCGACATTCCTGTTCCTGCTGTTACAGTTAAAGAAGAATTTTGCAATCCATTATTACTTGCTTGTCCTGAAGAATTTACAGTATTAGCAAATTGGCTAAGATTAAATGCTTGTGTCATACCGGTCCTGTTCTTGTAAAGGTTTGCTGTACTAAAATATTTAAATTAGTTGTTGGTGAATTTGCTAGTGTATAAGTACCTGTGCCTGTTGTAAAGTCTGTTCCTTGTAATAACATTACACCATTTTTGTATATATTAAATGCATTTGGGTTAAATTGGAATGGGTATGTTATTTGTCCAACATTGGTATAAATATCCACATTAACAGGCAATCCTACTGGTAGACCTAAATTAGAACTAGCCCATTGCACAACTTCTAAATCGCCAGTTGTTGCGGCAATAAATACAATTTCTTGTCCATTTAGAGTGTAATCTTGTGCATTAACTACAGTACCATTTAAAAATAGTAACTCATGTCCATCATTAATGGTAAAGCCTGAAGCAGTATAAGTGGATTGATCTGTTAATGTAACAGTATTTCTAGTAAAGGAAGTATATACAGGGTCTGTAAAAGTTATAGTTCCACCCGATATTTGACTTCCAGTTGTAGCATTTAAATAAGTAACCTGTGAAGTTGTACAAGTTACTACAGTATATGTGCCGTTATATCCGGCAGGATTTAAATCTGTAATAGTAATACTTTGACCAACTGCAAATGGCGCAAATGTTTTTGGTGTAAATGTTAAAGTTGCAGTAGTGCCATCGCCTGATGCGGCAGTAGTTAATATAGAAGTTGCTGAAACAGACTTAACAGAAATAATTGTAATAACATCTCCGGCAACTGCTCCAACACTTAAAGTAACTGTGCCTGTAGTACCGCCTGTATCAGTATATTGAGTTGTATTGTAAATAAGACCATTGCTAAATACTAAACATTGTCCTGATATATATCCGCTACTTCTAGTAACATTAAATACTGTCTGTCCTGAAGTTGCAGTAAAAGATTCTCTTGTGTAATAAAAACTATCAGGAGGCTCAAAACCTACTACTCGACCATAAATATCTATAGTGATATTAGCCAAATTAACTGTTTTAGTATAATCACCGCCAAAATCTAAATACTCTTGCAGTCCTGCAACAATAGTTCCATCGGGATTATTAGTAATACCAATCTGTCCTGTGCCTACTGTGGTTGTTCCTGTTTGAATAACCTGCCCTGTTCGAACATCTAAATCAATAATATTTTTCCCATTAGGCAATCCAAGCCATGAAGATGGATCAAAAGTTGCTATATCGGTTGGCACAAAAGATGCCGATCCTGCCGCTTGTCCTGCTGTACCGGTAGCAAAACTAAACTTTCTACCTGTTCTATTTGAGTAAAGTAAAAAAACAATAGTTCCAAAATTAGGAATAGCTTGATACCAAGTGTAATCAGATGCTAAAGTTGGCACAGCAGTTGATGATACATTTGCTAAACCATAATAAGTTTTATTTGTGGGAGTAAGACTAAAACCTGCACCTACAATTGATGTTCCATATGCTACTGCAATATATTTATTTACATATTGGAAAGTGCTTGGTCTCCATTGTAGTAAATCAGATGCAGGACTAAATACAGAAGATGCCAAACTATTAACCATACGACTGAAGAAATACCAATTACCCGATGGAATGTCCGACACAGTAACTGGTGGCATTGCAGTATTAATTGAATAAGGATTGCCATTACTTTGTATTGCGGTTGTTCCGGCAAAAATTCTTTGGTCTGTTGTTGGAAATTCAAAAGCCGAATACCATATCTCGCCATACTGAACTATGCCTGATGGACTTGTAGAAACATTAACTTGAAATGATGGGTTAGTTGCTGTTGGTTGTTGACCTGATATTGTTGGTCTAGGTGGTATTCCAAAGAAAGTAGGATTACCTATTCCCGAATTATCAGCAGGAGTAAATTGAGTTATATTTCTATCATCATAAACTTGAGGATTAAACTCACTTAATAATAAATTAGTAGCTATCTGTCCGCTATCTGCAAAAGTTTGTGTAACTTTTTGGCATCTAAATAGTTTATTAGTCCACCCATAATTAACATTGGTAACAGTAACTATATCTCCGGCATCTAGCTGTAAGCCAATATAGTTAATTGTAAAAGACACTTGCAAATCTTCTCTAACAGATTCTAAGAATCGATTAGCCAAATATTGAGCAGTTACAGAATTGTTAACTAATGGTAAAGAAATTGATTGTTTATTAACCGGCTCATTAGGATATAGAAGTTCAGGAGCAATTTCAGCAAGATCAAATATTGAACTAGCAAAAGCATCTTGAGCATCATTGTCTATAAATTTAACTTCAGCAACATTAAATGAATTTGCTATATCAGTTGGCGATACAGTTATGCCTGAAATAATATTAGAATCATCTAATGCCATAGAAACTACATAATCAGGGGTTTGTACAATAACTCCCCAAGTTCCAAACATTTCAGCATACTTAATTAAACAATCACAACAAGAAGCCATGTCTTGCAAATTTTGCATAATGCTTCGAGTTGTTTGCACTACACCATTAAACTCAAATCTTTTTTGTGTAGCCGAACCACCATCATAAGGTATATAAGTAAAGTTCTGATTTGAATAAGTATTAAGCGCAGTTAAAGAAGTTGTATCTATTTGAGCAGATGGTATTGCACCGCCATATCTAGTATTTAAAAGGTAGTCATAAATAACATCACCAGGAGCAGAAACATTACTTGTTATCTGAAACTTAGTCTGTTGAAGACCTGTTATACCTGCCGGTTGATTGTAAGATAAATGAATAATTGCAAATGCACAATTTGTCATTAACTTATTAGCATCCCAAGTATATACAAGACCGGCTGTTTGCATTACTTGTATAGCAGTTAATCCTGAGTTAGTAGGAGTGTTAGAACCATTTCTATACAAGTAAATTTGTATTAAACCACTTACAGCAGTATCTGAAACACCAGTAGATTCATCTAACAAAGAAGCAACTGTATATCCATCGCCTTGGAAAGTTACTAATTTACCGCCATAATAAATATCTCCAAAAGTAAATGTGCATGGAGTTTGTCCTGTTTCTGTTCCAGTAACTTCTGACAAAGCTAGTACATAATATAATTCTTGATTGTTTTCACTAATGCTTAAATCAACAGTTGTTCCACCAACATAAGCTGATCCATAAACTACAGGCAATTTATTATCTGTTGCAGGTGGGACTTGCTGATTGTTGCCGGGGTTTGGGCTTGTTCCTGATAAATCATTTGCCGGTTGTGGAGCATTATATAAAACTTTACTAATAACAGCAGATACAACCATATTAATTGCAAAAGCTGTAGCTATAGCGGCAATACTTCCTGCCGTCATACCTATTGCATATACAGCAATCATTGTCCCAAATGCAAATGCAGAACTTGGCAATAACAGTAAAGCAATTAACAAAGATGCAAAAATTTTATGCATTACTGAATCCAACTTTCATCTGTTTTCTTAAAGCCATATTTTTCATATTTAATATTTGGACTTGTTGGCAATTTACCCATGACAAAATATTTAATCCTTTTTTCATCTTTTAGCTTTTTACCATACTTAACATAAGCATCAAATAATCTATACCCTATTGTTGATTTTCGATATTCCTTTTTTACAAACCACATTACCTCATGCAAAATTAAACTTTTGTCACACCATACACTAGGAGTGATTAACCCCATAATCAAACCTTTACCATCTTCTATATAAATAATCCCTGCACCGGCTAACATGGTATCTAGCAATCGATTCCATTGTTCTTCATTCTCAAACTGTAATTCTTCTATTTCGCTCTCATCTCTTATTAATCTTATTAAATCTATTATTTGTTTTTTGTCATGTTTTGTTGCTTGTCTTATCATGCAGTCTTTCCAAAAGCATAATTGATGTTAGTTATAAAAGATACTCTATTCATACTGGTATCATTGGGACTAAAGAATTGCCAAGAATTATTATTAGTAAATCTGCCTCCAACTCTGTTTTGCAATACAAGTTGAATAGAAGATGCCGATAAACTTATAGTACCAACATAAGCCCTAGCTTCTTCCATCCATTGTTCAGAAATTGCAAAGCTATTTATATATCCATTAAAAAATTGATATAAACCACCTGAACCGCCAGTAGTAATTAATGCGCCATTAGTGTTAAAGAACCCATGCCACATTTGCACTTGCGACCCTTTAATATCTTGACCCAATACCCAACCAAGATAAGCAGTATCTAATCCTACAAAAGTAAGTGTAGTTTCATTAGCAGTAGATTTAATATCTCGAACTGCATCGCCAATTTTAATTAAACCACCAAGGGCTGTAAATGGTAATGCATCTACCGCAGGAATAGTAAGTGCTGATGCTGTTGTAGCAAATCGATAAGTAGTTCCACCTGATACTATGCGAACAAAATCAGCAATTCGAATATTGTTTGTATCGTCAACTGGAGTTATGATATTCATAGTACAGCCTCAAATGCTGTAAATGATCCTGACCAACTAATAAAAGAATCATTTTGCATTGGCATTAAAGTATAAGTAGGATATGCTCTTAAAATAACTTGAAAGGTTGTGCCTGTATATGTGCTACCGCCCATGCTAACAGTTGTGCCATACTCACCAATAACAGCATTTAATGGACTTGTAAGAGTTGTTATTAAATTCCGATGCACAGGTATGTTAACAGTTGAACCCTCTCCTCTATAAACATCTGCTGTAGCAATATAAGGATATAAACCAACCTGACAGAAATCACCTGCCTTAACTATATAAGCACCGGGATCGATAGCAGGAAGACTTCCCAACACTAAATTTTTATTAGCAGAACTAGTTTGCCATTGGCATCCAACTATTTCGCCTTGATTCATATCACCTTGATAAGTAATATAGTTAGTCCATCCAGTTGTACCAAAGTTTAAATATTGCTCTAAAGCCATATCAGGAATTCGAAGACTATTAAGCAAAGCCCTGTTTTGGCTATATAAAAGATAGTTCATCGGCTTTAAATCAAATGAAAATGGCACAACAGTAATAACTTCACTAGTAGATATTCTTTGATTGCGACTTAACATTTGACCAACAAATCGATGATCATTAACTTGTACTGATTCGCTAATTGCGAGGATTTGATTTAGACTCATAATTATCTCGATGTTGGCATCGACCTCGATGCTGACTGATTAGCCGCCCAAATAGTTTGTTTATTTTGAACTAAGAATTGTGTTGCAGATTGAGTATCAATGGCAGACATACTCGCTACATAAGTACCATTGTAATTAATAGTTGTACCGCCCATTGCACCTAAAGCATGATTAGGAATAATTGTTCCTGCTGTCCTAGGTATAAATAATTCAGGACCTCTATCTCCAACAATAGCAGGAACTCCAACTGGAGGTTCTCCACCATTTCCATATATAGAAACATCACCTATTGGCAATGGACCACCTGATGGGTTTGGCGCAAAAGGACTTTGTGATCCAAAAAATCCACCTAAAGATGCTCCTGCCATTCCCAACAATTTAGTTGCTTGTGCTTTTAATTGAATAGCAATAATGTCTTGTATAACAGATCGAGTAAAATCTTTAAATGCAAACTTTCCTGTTCGTACAAAGCCCTCTATAGCCGAAGTCATATTATTAAATACAGCATTATGAATGCTTTGAACAAGAAGTAATTGTTCGCCAAGGCGAATTACACCCTCTCTTTGCATTTGTATAGTTCTTTCTTTTTCTGAATCTAAAATTCTATCTTCAGGCTTTAACTTTTGATTTCGCATAATTTCTGCAATTTTTTGTTCTGTTCTTAATCGATCTAAAGCTATTTGTTTATCATTGTCAGATAAAAGAATATTTTCTCGATAAACTTGTAATTTTTCTCTTTCTCTAGCAAGGCTATCTAAATCTGATTGTTGTCTTTCAGAAATGTTTAATTGTTCTTTTCTAAATATTTCTTCTTTAGTTTGAGCGGCTCTTAAATCCTCATTAATATTAAATTGAGTAACAAGCTTTGCTCTATCTTTTGCAAATACACCTTTTTCTTGTTCTGATTTTCTTTGTTGATCTACAGCAAAATCTGCTTTTTTCTTTTCGGATTCCATTTCAATCCGAGTAACTTCATTAACTGCAAATACATTTCTTTGAAATGCTTCATCAGCTTTTAATTTAGCATATTCAGATTTTAAATCTTCAGCTTTTTGTAATCCACCGGCTTCTTGATAAGCATTTATTTTTGCATTTTCTCTTGCTTGTGCATCAGCTTCTTTTTTTACTTTTGCCGCATCTTCAGCAAACTTTTTCTCCATTTCTTGGAGCATCTGCCTTTTTTCTTCTAATTGCTTTTGTATTTCTGCTTTGTATGCTTTTTCTTTTGCCGGACCAGTAGTTGCACCTAAAGTTTTTTCTAATGATTCTATTTCTTTCTTTATTTTATTGATGGCATCTAAAGGAGTATCATCTCTGCCAAGTCCTTTTAATGCATCCCAAAATCCACCAAAAACTTTACCTAATCCCTCCCAAGCTTTTTCTAAAGTGCCAACATTCCTTTCTTGTTTTTCTAATGAATTAGTAAGTAGATCAGCGGTTAATTTAACAGCCTCTTGTCTTTTGTTTTGCTGTGCTAATAATTCAATTTGTTTATATTGAGCAAGATTTAAAAAGTTATATTTTTCATTTAATTTAGCGGCTGAACTAGCAGAGCCATCTAAAGAGCCAATTAAATCTTTAGCTACTGTTGAAGCTGTTTCACCTGACAGTTTTGCAATAAGAGCAATAGCATTAGCAACAGAACTTAAACTAGTTGAAGTAAACTTCCCGGATGCAACAAGTTCCATAAATACATCATTTGTTTTACCAATAGATACATTTAGTTTGTCCGACAATGCGGCAGACATCATTTGGAATTGACTTGCTGTTATTCCTGCAATATTGTTAGTAAGAATTAAGCTATCTCTAAACTTGGATGATTCTTCTGCTCCTTTATATGCGGCAAAAGCTAATGCCGCAATAGCTACTGTTGTCCCCCCAATAGCAATTTTCATTGGGGTTAATACACTTGTAATTGCTTTAAATAATGGAACAAATCCACCAAACTGATCTCGCAACTGACCGCCCTGTTGTATCAAAACCATCATAGGATTTTGACCACCAAGTAAGCTAGTTACAATGTCGGTTGTTTGATAGCCAAGTGCGGCTTGTAAATGAGGCGGTAATTTTCCACCTGCGCCACCCATCTGAGCAAGATTGGCTTTTGTTGCAGATGCGGCTACAGCATCATAAGCTTTAGCTTGTTCTAAAAGTCTATCTTTTGCTTCTTTTGTTGCTCCAACAAATTTACCTTGTGTTATTGCATATTGAATTTCTTCTGTTTTTGTTAATGATTTGTTGTAATTATCTGTGGCATATTTTAAAGATAATATTTCTCTAGCGGCGGCATTAGAATCAGCTTTAATAAGCTGACCCATTTTTTTATTGGCGGCAACAGCTTTATCTATCCCTGCTTGGAATTCGGCAGAGTCTAATCCTAAAACAACACCTAATCGAGCAATATTTTGACTAGCCATTTATTTCTTTCTCATCCTTGAAAGCTTTTTAGCATACTCAGGAATAATTGTTGACAACTCTGATTTTAATTCATCTAAGACTTTTTGAGTATTTTTTTCTAAGGCTATTCTTAAAAAAGGTTGTGCTTGAGTTCGAACATTACCAAACTCTTGAGAAAGTGAAACAGCAGATTTTTTTACAGAGACAACAGCAATGGCGGCATCTGTATCACTAACAAAACTAGACATTCGATCTTTGGCAGATGGAATACGAGCATCTAATCTTGTTGTCATTTTTAAATGAGGTTTTCCTGCATCTGTAGCCGGTCTATCAGAATCATAGGGCGCACGAGCAGTAGCTTCAAGTAAAACAACTTCCATAGCTTTTTTAGCGGCTTTTACAAGAGTTTGTCTAGCAACAAGATCATCTCGATAACCTTTTCCTAAAGCTATTATTTGCTGTTCAAATTCAGCAAACCCCTCTAGCTTAAAAGTAACCTTATCCATTTAACAGTTTCTTTGGCGCATTAGGCGCAGACTTAACAAAAGCCAACAAAGCCTTTTGAGTCTGATCTTCTTTTTGTTCATCGCTTAATGGAGGAATAATATACTCATGCGCCATTGGCAAAATGTCATGCATTTTATATGCCTTGGCATTTGTGCCTAGCTTGGAATTGAGATTGCCAGTAGTCAAAGCACTCAGAGCAAGTAAGACTGATTTTTGTCCTATCATTCCATCGCTAAACATAATCTCAATGCTCCTCATGTCATCAGCAGGAATATTATCGGGACAACCGCCATGCGCCCATATATAGGCTCTTACCTGTTGGCGAATGTCCCTAACTAGTTTTTTCTAGTTTCCTTGTATCCCGGCTGTATTACTTCAGTAATCTTTTCTACAATCTCTAACTGAGTCTGCAAAGTAAATTCTTCATCGATTTCTTGATATGTCAGGTTTTCTAAACTGCCCTCTTTAGGAACAAGCAATTTAATATATTCGGTAATCTTGTTTTCCATTTGTACAATAGAAACAATTGTGTCTTTAGTAGATTTGCCATCAACTACAACATCATCTTCGACTACTTCAACACCCTCAATCTTTTCGGCTGTCAAAGCGGCAGTCATCTTCTTCAATCTTTCTTTGACTACTTTAGGAGGCGCATCTGCTATCCTTTTCATCATCTCATCAAGTTCATGGCTCAATGGTACTTTAACTTGGAACTTCTGATTTGCTATTTCAAATTCTTTAATGCGGATTGAATCATTAACATTTAAAGCCAATGAAAGTTTTGTCATGGTTATTCACCTTTTATTATCTTAGTATATATTTTGTTGTTTAAATTGATTACAAAGTTAA
>Ga0209191_1000549_pt1 | contig 28765 bp, 39 predicted proteins | sample S_130626_EF_Meta_FD_187320 | JGI IMG/M metagenome (GOLD analysis project Ga0209191, IMG submission 187320) | Freshwater microbial communities from Lake Simoncouche, Canada to study carbon cycling - S_130626_EF_MetaG (SPAdes) (version 2) | ecosystem: Environmental > Aquatic > Freshwater > Lake ...
TGGGATCAATAATTAAAAATTCTGCTATCTACCTTACCATCAGTGATGGTAAAATCTGCAGACGTGTGCAATCTCCCACAGCGACATCAAAAGAGAGACAAACAAAAGATGGTAAGCTTATCCATGAAGAGCAGTATCATGGATGGAGTGGTAAAATTACCGACATTCAAACAAGGCAAACTGATTATGGCAAAGAGTGGAACGTAACCATTGAAGATGGGGACACCAAAGCATCTTTGCAAATGAAGTACAGCAGTGGTTACGCATCTGCATTTCTAAAAACATTGCCAAATGTTGACTTGTCAAAAGATGTGGAATTAATGCCTAAATCTGAGACTACAGACGGCAAGACCAAGACCACAATGTTCATCAAACAAGATGGTAAAGCAATCAAATGGGCTTACACAAAAGATAACCCAAATGGCTTACCATCAATGAAAAAAATTAAGGTAAAAGGTGTTGATGTTTGGGATGATTCCGACATGATGGAGCATCTTGAAAACATGGTTAAATCTAAGTTTGCAAACAACGAACAGGATAACTCAGACGTGCCGTTCTAACCTAGCGATGGGGGTGCGACCATTCAACGCACATTTTAAATTATTTATCATCATCAAAACAAACAAAAATGAGTATAAAAATTGATTACTTTGGAGATTTTACCAGTAGTATTATAATATCTGAAGATAGGTTTAAATATCTTGAAGAGGCAGGTGTTGAAATATTATCGTGTGTGGAATATGATGGCAAACCAATAGCACCAGGTGAAAAGCAATTTGATATTACCTTTAAGGTAAATAATATGAGCTTTTTACATTTTATGCATGCCGGTATTAAATATTCAATGGACAAATATTATAAACCTTAAACTATAACTTATGTGGATAGTATTTTCAATTGAATTTGGAGTAGTTATAATTGTTTCTTTATTATATGTACATTTGATAAGCAATGAGGATAACAATTACGATGATGAGTAACCATGTACCACATTGCATACGGTAAGATCTGCTTTGTGGTCTTTTTTTACTTATGGACATAAATCTGATTATAAAAAAATATGGCAAGTTTATAAAGTCCAATATCTCATCTTACACAACAGATGATAATACCATCAACGAAATATATCAAAATGTCCTTATTAAATTATGGCAAAAATCACCCGAATCAGTCAACCTTAAATACTTATCAAAACTTGTAAATTTTGCATTTATTGATAATTACAGACGCAACAAAAAACATCTAAACTACATACCAGTTGACAAGATTTACTCAATAGCTGATTATTCTGATTTGGTTGTTACAAAAGAAGATAATATTGTAACAGAATTACGTTTAAAAAGTTTATTGTCAAAAATTGACAACTTAAAAGAAAGCCAAAGAAATGTAGTTATTTTAAAGCTTGCTGGTTATAACTTTATTGAAATAGCTAAAATATTAAACACAACACAATCTTACTCAATAAGCCAATTTTATTACGCAAAGAAAAATTTATCTAATGCAATTACGAGATTACCAGGTTAAGATATCAACCAAAGCTTGCGAGCTTTTAAAACAATACAAAATAGCCTATCTATCCATGCAAGTTAGAACAGGCAAAACACTAACTGCCCTTAATACGTGTCAACTTTATGGTGCAAAAAACATACTCTTTGTAACAAAAAAGAAAGCTACATTAAGCGTAGTAGCAGATTATGAGCATTACAAACAACACTTTAAATGCTTTGTCATAAACTTTGAGCAACTGCATAATATCACTGATCAGTACTTTGACCTGGTGATAATTGATGAGGCTCATTGCACTGGTGCCTTTGCCATTCCTTCCAAACGTACTAAAGAATTAAAGAGGCTATGTCATAACCTTCCAATCATATATCTTAGTGGGACACCATCACCCGAATCTTATAGCCAACTTTATCATCAATTTTGGATAAGCTCATTTAATCCATTTACACAGAAAAACTTTTATACATGGGCTAGAGAGGGATTTGTAACCATTGAATCTAAGTATGTATTTAATAGACAGATTCATGATTATACAAATGCCAATAAAGAAGCCATTGACAAAGTAGTAAGCCATTTATTTTTATCCTATACTCAGGAAGAGGCAGGATTTACACAATTAGTTGATGAGCATATCCACCAGGTTGCCATGTCTGATAGGACATACCAAGTATGCAATAGACTACGTATTGACAAAGTTGTCATAGGTAAAAATGGGGATATTATTGAAGCAGATACCGAAGTGAAACTACTATCAAAACTACATCAGCTTTACTCAGGCACTGTTATTTTTGATGTGGCTATGTGTGATGAACAAGATTCAGCTATCACTGATGATAGTAAAGTGAATTATATCTTTGACACGTTCAAGGGCTTAAAATTTGCTATCTTTTATAAGTTTAAAGCTGAACGTACTGTCCTAATGTTAGGAGCGCAAAAAAGAGGCTTAAAATGTACCGAATCACCGGAGGAATTTCAAGCCAATGATGATATGATTTTCTTATCCCAATTTGTGAGTGGTAGAGAAGGTGTAAACCTATCTACTGCCGATTGCCTGGTGTGTTACAATATTGATTTTTCTGCAGTTACTTATTTTCAGGTAAGAGCAAGGCTACAATCTAAAGATAGAGTTGAAGCTGCTAAAGTACATTGGATATTTGCCATCAATGGCATTGAGGAGCGTATTTATAAAGCAGTATGCAATAAGAAAAATTATACCACATCTTATTTTGTTGAAGATTTGAAAACTATGCCAGTGCAAGCAGTACAAGCCATAAAATCTAGTACTATCGTTGCACGTAATGAAGTGCAAATATTAGCATACAAAAAAATGGCTTTGCAAAGTTTGAAAAAATATCCTACATTCGATGCCCGACAAATTGAAAACTACTTATGGTGCTGGTGTAATGATATGCAAGACAACATCATTAAAGCCGGTATTGATACACAATCATTTTTAAAACTATTAATAGATGAGAACATTTTGGACAGACAAAGAAATTAAATTTATGACTGATAATTATAGCAATATGAATTCAGCTGATATTGCCACTATACTTAATAGACCAATGGGTGGAGTGTATGGTAAAGCTTATTCAATGGGCTTAAAAAAGTCAAAAGAGTATTTAGCAAAGATGCTGGAACGTGAGGCAAAAAAACTAGCCGAATTTGGAAAAAATTACCAATTTAAAAAAGGTAATGTACCTTACAATTATGGACAAAAAATGTCCAAAATACTTTATGAAAAATGCCAAAAAACCATGTTTAAAAAAGGTGCAAAACCTCATAATACAAGGAAGGAAGGCGAAGAAAGCAAATCTACTGACGGTTATACTTATGTAAAGATTGCAGATAATGACTGGAGGTTAAAGCATAGGGTAATTTGGGAGCAAGTTAATGGACCCATTCCAGCTGATCATATAGTAGTGTTTAAAGACAATAATCAACAAAACTTTGACATCAACAACCTGGAGCTTATTACTAAAGTTGAAAATATGCAAAGAAACACCCTTCATCAGTACCCGGAACCAATAAAACAAATCATCAAATTAAATAACAAACTAAAAAAACAAATCAATGCAAAACAAAATTGAAGATTTACGCAACCATTTATTTGCCTGTCTAGAAGCTTTAGCTGATCCTGAGAAGCCAATGGATTTAGACCGAGCTAAAGCTATAGCCGATGTAGCTCAAGTAATTATTAATTCTGCAAAAGTTGAAGTAGATTTTATTAACAAAGTTGGCGGTGTAGGTACTAACTTTATACCTCAAGAAACCCGACCAAAGTATGAAAGAATCACAAATACAACATCAGATAATAAAGTGGCTTGAAACACAAGGCTGGCTAGTAGTTAAAATTATTCAAACTAATAAAAATGGTTGGCCTGACCTGCAACTTCATGCATTAGGCACAACCATTTTTATTGAGGTTAAATCTGAAAATGGCAAACTATCTGAGCTACAAAAATATAGACACAAACAACTACAAGACAAAGGATTTTTCGTAATTACATCATCATCATTAAACCATTTACAAAATGAATTTATTAAAATCAGCGAGGGACTACGCAGCAGCAGGCTTATCGGTAATCTCAACTGACAACACTAAACGCTCCATTGGATCATGGAAGCAATACCAATACAACATACCAACTGATCAGCAACTTATTACAATGTTTGCACATCCTAAAGTGCAAGGACTTGCAGTTATATGTGGGGCTGTATCTAACAATCTAGAGGTTATAGATGTGGACTGCAAATATGGTGTCAATTTTACAAATTATTGTGATAAAATACTTGATGCAGATCCTGTGCTATACAGCAAATTATTTATCGTTAAAACCAAATCTGATGGCTACCACATTTACTTTAGATGTGAATTTATTGAAGGAAATCAAAAGCTTGCAGAAAGGCCTCCAAATGATGCAGAATTAAAAGCCAATCCAATGGCTAAATCTTATGTATTAATTGAGACAAGAGGTGAAGGTGGTTATGTTTGTGCGCCTCCAACACCAGGCTACAACCCAATTGATGGAAATAGTAAATCAATACCAGTTTTATCTATTGATGAGCGCGATACACTTATGAGTTGTGCTAGGGAATTTAATCAAATTATTGAGACCATAGAACAGCCAAAAATAGCTCATAATAACGATAAGCTTACCGTGTGGGAAGATTACAACAAAAGAGGTGATGTGCTTGCACTACTTGAAAAACATGGCTGGTCAGTTTTAAATAATGATGGTAAAAAAACTTACCTACTTAGACCAGGCTCAACCACATCTGCTACATCTGCTGTATTATTTAATGACACAAGGATATTTTATCCTCATACAACCTCTACAAACTTTCAAAATAAGGGTTATAATCCATTTGGGGTGTATTGTATGCTTGAGACAAATAATGATGCTAAAAAGGCTTGTAAAGAGCTTAGTGATATTTATGGTGAGGTTAATACTGGTGGTTGGTTTTGGTACCATAACAAAAATGGAGCTGTAATTATTGAGCGTTATGCATTGCAAAAGTGGTTACATTATAATAACTATCAGCTGTATTTTCAAAACGCAAAAAATAAAGTATACCGTCTCATACATGAAGAGAACAGGCAAGTAAGAGAGGTTTACTCAGAATCAATAAAAAAGTTTATAAAAAAGAAGCTTGTTGATGCTGGACATATTGACGTTATGGAGCAAATCATAAAGAATACCAATAGCATATTTACTGATGCTTTCTTTGAATATATTGACAAGTCAGAGATTGAGATACTTAGAGATGAAGCCAATAAATGCTACTTCCCATTCAAAAATGGTATTGTAACCATTGACAAAGGTAATATTAGCAGAATAGATTATGGTACCATTAATCAGTCCATTTGGGATAGCCAAATCAATGACTTTGATATTTACATAAATAAAGATGTTGATATTACAGAATGCCAGTATTACAAGTTTATTGAGAAAATTAGTAATGATGAGCCTGAGCGTATAAGTTATGCAATGTCTATAATTGGCTACATACTACACAGTTATAAAGATTCAAGCCGACCTTATGCAGTGATTTTAGCTGAAGAGACTGATGATGAGACCAAAGGTGGTGGTACTGGTAAAGGTATATTCTTTAAAGCTATAAGCAAACTTATACCTACAGTTACAATGGATGGTAAAAACTTTAAGCCTGATAAAACATTTGCATTTAGCCGGGTAGAGCTTGGAACAAAGCTTGTAATCATTGAAGATTGCCCTAAGAATGTAGAGTTTGAGCGTTATTACCCGACCATTACCGAAGGTATGACCATTGAAAAAAAGAATAAAGATGAGATATTTTTAAGCTTTGATGATAGCCCTAAGCTTGCATTTACTACCAATTATAGCATAGCATCTAATGCAGAACATGCTAAACGTAGGCAAAGAGTACTGGAGTTTGCTCCATTTTTCTCATCTACAAAGACACCTGAACAGTACTTTGGTAACAAATTATTTAATGACTGGGATAATGATGAGTGGCAGCGTTTCTATAACTTTCTTTTTATCTGTGTGCAGTACTATTTTATTAATGGCATACAGCCAATAATGAATAGTGAAAAACTTAATAGAAAACAAATTAAACTACAATTTAGTGAGGATTTTTTGGACTATTTTGACACCATTATAGAAGATTATTTAGGGCAGCAATTACCATTAAATGATGAGTGGAAAAACTTTCTAAATCGTTATGAATTACAGCCTAGAGATTATAGTTTAAAAAGATTCTCAAAAGGGTTACAAATAGGTTCCCAAATTTTTGGGATTGATTACATTGGTTACAAAAATAGACAAGATAACAACAAAAAGTACTTTAAAATAGGAAAAAATCATAATAACTTCATAGAAAGTGTAACCAATGTAACCGATTTATTTTAATTGTAACCGATTTATTTACGGATTGGTTACATCCCAACGTATTGAAAATCAATTAAATAACAACATTTGTAACCGATGTAACCTATTTTTATATTTATTTTACTAAAGTATATATATATATATATATAGAGAGAAATAGAAAAATGGTTAAAATTGATTACATAGATTACAAACAGATAAAAAAGATATGGAAAAACCAACGATATTTAAGGTGTATAATTCTAGCAGAATTATGTGTTATAAAGTGGCTACAACAACCAGGACAGATGATGAGATTTTAGGAGTCATAATTCCAATGTATGATGGCATGAAAAATCTTTACAAGGTTTACAAAAATGATGAGCTTATCCATGTCATAAATTCAAGAAAAAGAGATTACAATAAGCAACGCATTTTAGAGGTTAATAGTGGCAAGATATTTAAAGACCTTACCGAGATGAAGGAAGTATTGCTATTAGACCGTAAAAAAGCATTAGATTTAGTTAAGAGGTCATTTAATTATCGTTATGTCTAAGAAAATGATTAATTTTATATTGATTAAACAATTGTAAATCATCATGGCAGGAACAGGAGGGGCTAGACCTGGAGCAGGAAGGCCTAAAAAACAATTTGAGTTAGATGTCAGGAACATCGCAATAAAAGCTATTGAGGAGTACTACGGTAGTATTCACAATGGCTTTGTTACGTTACTGAATAGCAAGGAGCCTATATTGATTAAGTTTTGCTGGGAGCATGGAGTAGGTAAGCCAACAGATCAGATACAGATGAACGTAGAACAGGACATCAAAACATTCCAAGTAATACAACTACCGGACAATGGCCGAGATAACTTCATTGAGCCAATAGAGCCGATAGATGAAACAATAGAGCCAATTGAATAACATCGAATATATAAGGCCACAAACAGGCTACCAAACTATAGCTTTATCCAGTAAGGCTGATATTGTCATTGGTGGTGCAGCTGCGTTTGTAGGTAAGACATTTGCACTTTTATTAGATCCTATTAGACACATAGACATCAAAGGATTTGGTGGTGTAATATTCCGTAGGACCAGCGTACAGATAAGAAATGAGGGTGGATTATGGGACACCAGTACAAAGCTTTATCCAATAGTTAAGGGTGATGCAAGGGAATCATCATTAGACTGGAAGTTCCCAAGTGGTGTAAAGATTTCATTCAGGCATTTGGAGTATGAGAAAAATAAATATGATTGGCAGGGATCACAGATTCCATTCTTAGGATTTGATGAGCTTACACATTTTACTGAATCAATGTTTTTTTATCTGCTATCACGTAACCGTAGCTCATGCCAGGTGAAGCCTTATGTTAGGGCTACATGCAATCCTGATCCTGAGAGTTGGGTGTATAAACTCATAAGCTGGTGGATAGATGGTGAGACAGGGTTTCCAATACTGGAGCGTAGAGGTAAGCTAAGATACTTTATCAAGTATGGCCATGATTACATTTGGGGTGATAGCTATGAGGAAGTGTATGAGAAAGCTGAGCATATCATTGAGCCAATGATAAAGGCATCAGGATTACAACCACAAGACTTTATCAAGTCCATTACGTTTGTTAGTGGAAGCATTTACGATAATAAGGAAGGGTTAAAGAATGATCCTTCTTATCCAGGTAACTTGCTTAGTCAGGATGAGGACACCAGGAGGCAACTACTTGAAGGAAGGTGGAAGGTGAGCAACAGTCCTAATGATGTGTATGAGTATGATAGCTTTGCAGGGTTGTTTGAGAATGTAAAAGGAGTTAATAAGACAGGCAAGTACATCACTGCAGATATTGCAATGAAGGGAAGCAATAAGCTTGTAGTTGGATATTGGGAAGGTATGGAGTTAGTGGACATGGAGATAATGGATAAGAGTGATGGTAAGCAAGTGATAGATTTAATTAATCGTATGGCTCAAAAGTATTCCGTAGAAAATCGTTATATTTGTTATGACGCTGATGGTGTAGGTAGTTATGTGGATGGATTCATAAAGGGTGCAGTACCGTTCAATGGTGGGGCATCAGCAATGAGTGTAAAGGATGAGGCAAGTGGAAGGTTGATAAAAGAGAATTACTTTAATCTAAAGACACAATGCTATTACAGATCAGGTGGAAGGGTTGGTGATGGACAGATGAAAATTAGTAAGAATGTAGCATCTAAGATGTACGATAGTACAATGACGGTGAGGCAAAGGTTTATGTATGAGCGCAAGGCTATCCAACGTGCTAAGAGTGATTATGATGGTAAGCTTAGGATAGTGGGCAAGGATGAAATGAAAGTTAAGTTAAACGGGGATAGCCCCGATTTGTTGGATATGTTTATGATGCGTGAAATGTTTGAGTTAAAACCAAAATTAATGTTTGCTTATGAGAATGATTGACAGGCTGTTTGGAGTTCCTAAGATAGTAAAGGACTTACAGCAACAAGTAAAAGCTTTACAAAGTACATCAATGGGAATGACTATCAATGCAAGTAATGCAATCTTCCCAAGTTGGCAGACTATTGAGGCAATCAACCAGTACTGCACAATTGATGATATTTATTCAGTGATAAGCTATCTAGCTGAGACTGCTGCAAGGATTCCATTCTATGGTTATGAGATTGTGGATGATAATGCAATGAAGTCATACAAAAAGTATGACATGAAAGCATTACAAAAGAAGTACTATAAAACTAAAGCTTTACAAGATTTACAGCCTGATGATATCTTTATGAAAATGTTGGATGGCATAAGCTATGAAGATAAGATAAAATATTACACAATCTTATACATCACTGGTGAGCTTTTTTTATACAAAGAAGTGTTGGAGCTTGGGCCTAATGCTGGCATGGTTACACTTCATGCATTGAACAATCAGAATGTAACGGTGTTGGTTAGTGATACGTTCCCTCAGGCAGTAGTAGGGTATAGATACTTTGATACAAACTTTGATGGTAAGTTTACAACAGATGAGATAATTCATGTGAAGTATTACAATCCAACCATTACAAATGGTCAGCAGTTCAGGGGCCTAAGTCCTTTGCAAGTATTGACTAAACGTGTTACCAGGTTAGATGCTGGAATGAATGCATCAGTAGCACAAATGCAGAATGGTGGGGTGCCAGGTATTGTGTATGAGAAGTCTGATTTTGCAATTGAATCATTGGGGCAACGTAAGAATGACTTTAGCAAGTACTTAAGAAATAGCAGTAACAAGGGTGCGCCATACTTCGCAGCTGGTGAGATGGGATATTTAGAGTTGGGATTGAGGTTAGCAGATATGGAGGTAGCTGATTTACAAAAGATAGACTTCACAAAGATTTGCAATGCTTATAAGTTCCCTGAGGTGTTGCTAAACAATACAGATAGCAGTACTTACAACAACATGAATACAGCATTAAAAATGCTATACACAAACTCAATCTTACCAAACATACATTTGTTTAGGGATGCATTGATAAGGGGCATATTGCCTATGTATCAGGATGGAGTGAGCAGAACAATAGAGATAGACATAAGCGACATTCCGGCTATGCAGGATGATATGAAAACGCAAGCTGAGGCATTGGGTGCAATGTGGTGGATAACACCAAATGAAAAGAGAGAGATACAAGACTTTGAGATGATAGATGAGCCTGTAATGAATCAGATTATAATTGATTCAGGTAAGCAAGTGATAACGGATTTAACTATGAGTGTTCCTGATTTACCAATGTTGTAATGGAAAAAAGTATAGAGCAAATTACACAGATGATACACAGTAAAATCTCATTGATGCTTATCAGTGAGTTGCCAGTGCCATCATGTCCATTAAAAAAACAACAAAGGGAATGGAAGGTAGAGCAAGTAAAAAAAGCATTAGCAAATAAATTAAGTCCACAAGGGTTAAGCATAACAGTTAGTTTATGACACAACAGGAACAACAGGCATATTGGAATAAGTGGAACAAGTTTCAACAAAGGTATGAGAAGTTGTATGAGCCTAAGTTTCATAAAGCTTTAAAGATTCAATTGGATGCATTTATAAAGACACAAGATCCAATGACATTACCGGTGTTCCCCATATATGAGGTGTTAGTATCATTGTATAAGACGGTGGGGCCAGCGTGGGCTAGAGTAACTAGAACGGAATCAATAAAGGCTGATGATGCATTTGTTTCAGGTCAAATGGGATTTAATGAAAGGATAGTGGAGTTGATGAATCAATACTATGGTATTGATTTGTTGAATGATGCAAACCTAATGACAAGTTACAGCACATCATTCATACAACAGGTATTAAGTGATGCAGCAGTAACAGGTGCCTCATTTGATGATATAGTAAGGCAGTTATTGGTTAGTCCGGCATTCAATGCAATGAGGGCAAGGAGGATAGCAAGGACTGAGACAGTTACCAGTGCTAATGGTGCTGCTATGATATACGCAAATGAATCTGGTAATGTAATGGAGAAAGTATGGATAGCAGTAAAGGATAACAGAACAAGGCATGATCATAAGATGGTTGACGGTACAAGGCTACCAATTGATACACCATTTACTTTGACAAATGCTAAGCTTGGTGATATTGGGATGATGCAACCTGGTGTGAGAACACAACCAAATGGGCTGGCAGTCCCAGCTAGTGAGGTAGTAAATTGCAGATGTACGGTTGCATTTCAGGCGAAGAGGGATAGGAACGGTAGAATAATTAGAAGATAAGATACTTGGTTGGCGTAATTGGGAATAAATACCAACATTAGGAAACGCCCTTACATAGTAGGGAGATAAGGGTGCAAATCCCTTACCAAGTGCAAAATTATTTTGGTCATTTATTTAAAATAAAATAGTAACTTTATATCAATGAACAGTATTTACACAATAAAGGACATTTCAATAGCATCTGAGATAATGGATATGAATCCAATACAGGGCATTGTTACTGGTTACTTTAGCAAGTTCAACAATGTTGATGCAGATGGAGACATTATGAAGCCTGGAGCATTTACTAAGACAATTAGTGAGCAAGGCCCGGCATCAGCACAACCTAGAATTAAGCATTTACTTAATCATGATCCATCACAACCTTTGGGTAAATTACTTAGTTTAAAGGAAGATGCAAATGGATTGTATTATGAGAGTCAGGTAGGCACACATGAGGGCGGTATGGATTTTATAAAGATGGTTGAGAGTGGATTAATAACTGAGCATTCAATAGGTTTTAAAATTATCAAGCGTAATCAAGTCCAATCCTATGAAAACTATTTACGTAATCCATCATTAGGACAATTTGAGATTACTGAGGTAAAGTTATATGAGGGTAGTTCATTGACGGCATGGGGTGCAAATGCATTAACTCCAATCACATCACTTAAGGGTGATAAGAATTTAGATGTAGATATGATAGTGGCTAAGACGGCTGCTATTGACAAGTTCTGCAGAAATACAACGGCAACAGATGATACAATACAGATGTTGTTGTTACATAGTAAACAATTAGCTCAATTAATTCTAGATATGAAATCTAATACTACTGAACCGGTTAACACCATTCAGCCAGCAGATGATACAATAGATATAATTAGGCAGTTTAGAAATAAAATTTAATCAAATTACAAAAACCATAAAGACATGGAAAAGAAAGAATTAATGTCAGAATTGGAAGCGTTAAAGTCAACACTTGAAACTTCAATATCTGAAAAAACTAAGTCTGAGATTGCTGATCAATTGAAATCAGTAGTAACAGCAGTTGATGAGAAAATCAACGCATTTGGCAACGGTAGTGATTCAGCTGAGGCTGTAAAAGCTATGACAGATGAGTTCAACAAATTGAAAGCTGAGCAAGCTGCAATATTGAAAGGATTTGATTTGTTGCAAACAAGAGTTAAATCTTCATCTGCATCTAGCATGGAGAAAAAATCTTTTGGTCAATTATTTACTGAAGGAATGGAAGAGAATTTCGACCAAATCCAAAACGTAAAGAAGGGTAAGCCATTCCGTATGGAAATCAAAGCTGTTGGTAACATGACTTTGTCTAACAACTTAACTGGTGATGGTGTTGCATCTTATGCAGCTACACAAGCTTTATTGCCATCTCAAAAAATCAACTTTAGAGATTTGATGCCAACTGCAATCAGTCCAACTGGTTTATATGTTCAATATCGTGAGACTGGTGGAGAAGGTGCAATTGCAGTACAAACTGAAGGAGCTAGCAAAGGTCAAGTAGATTATGATTTATCAGAAATCAAAATTGTTGAAGATTATATTGCAGGCTTTGCACGTTTTTCAAAGCAAATGGCTAAGCAATTACCATTTATGCAAACAACTCTTCCAAGATTGTTGCTTAGAGATTTCTACAAAGCTGAGAATTCTGCATTTTTCTCTACAGTTAGTGCTGCTGCAACAGGATCTACTTCATCAGCTGAGACTGATGATATCAAATTTATCGTTGATGCAATTGCTGCTCAAATGACTGCTAACTACAATGCATCTTATGCGTTAGTATCACACACACAATTGGCTCGTTTAAACAAGCTTTTGTATGTTAATGGTTACTATCAAGGATCAGGTGGTATCTTGTCAAGTGTTAACGGAAACGTAGCAATAAGTGGTACACCAATCTTACCAGCATCTTGGGTAACTGATGATAAAATCTTAATCATTGATAGAGATTATCTTGAGAGAGTTGAAACTGAAGCTATCACTGTTGAATTCTCAATGGAAGATGCAGACAACTTCACTAAAAACTTAATCACTGCACGTATTGAGTGTTTAGAAGATGTTAACTTAATGATGCCTGCATCTGCATTATATGCTGATTTCGGTAACGTATAGTAAATAGTTCGTTTGTTTGATGATGATAAAGGCCTCACCTCTAGGGGTGGGGCTTTTTAAAATAAATAAATCATGGTAGATTATAACAGTGTCTTAGATGTTCAATTTCAGGATGGGGAAATTACGGAGCCGGTTACATTAACTGAGGCAAAGAATTTTTGTAAGATAGACATCAGTACTGATGATGATTTGATTAATTTATTGATTACTGCTGCAAGGCAAATGTGTGAAGCTTACACTGGTGTTGGATTTGTAGAGCATGATGTAGTAGCAGTGCTTAACAATATGAACGGTGATATTTACATTCCTTATGGCCCAATGATAGCCATTAATAGTGTTGAGAATGAGCAAGGAACGGTGTTGATATTAGATACAAATTACACAATTGGTGGCAATGAGTTTAAGCGTTTAAAAACACCTTTGCAAAATAACATTACCATTGATTATACAACAGGGTACACAACATTACCGGAGGCATTAAAGACGGCATTACTTAACCAGGTGTATTATTTGTATGACAACAGATCAGTAGGAGTGGATGACATTAGTCCAATAGCTAAGATAATTTTAAACCTTTACAAGCGTGTATAAATTAAATCGTAGAGTTACTATCAATAGATACACAACAAGCTTGAATGAGTTTGGTGGATTGGTTAGTGTACTTACTGGTAGTTGGTCAAAGTGGGCTGAGGTTATTGATAGAGACGGCTCTACGGCAAAAAGTTATGACCAAAATCAATGGACTTATGACCAGAATTTTGTGTTAAGGTATGAGCGTGAGCGACCAACAAGAAGTAACGATATTATAGAGTACGAATCACAATTTTACAAGATTAATTCAATACAAATAAGAACGGAGGGAGCTAAATCTTTTGAATATATTAAGGCAACAAAATTAGATGAAAATATTAACTCAGACGCACCAATGGACACAGGCAATATCAAAGTATACAACTACATAGCTGAGGGTGGCGAGTATCAATTTACTTACAATGGGTTAGTTGGTAAAAATGTATTTGGTGCCTTTAAAGACGGCATACAATACCTGGTAATTACATCGGGCAGTCCAGTAGGTAAGGAAGTGTTGTATAATAGTGCTACAGGTGAGTTTACATGGGGTGCTTATTTTGAAGTTAACGAGGTTGCAACCATATTATATTACTAATGGAGCTACAAGCTAAAGGATTAGATAAGTTAATTAAAAAGTTTGATGTATTATCAAGAGAAATGCAAGGCATGGTACAAGCAGAGCTTAATGCATGGGCTGATGATACAGCATCAAATGCTAAATCTTTAGTTAGTGCAAATAGTAGTGATGAAGGAGCTTTATTAAGGTCAATAAGTCCTATTTATGGTAATGGTACAGCAAAAGTAGTAGCAACAGCAAAATATGCAGCATATATTGAGTTTGGTACTAGGAAATATGCAGCAGCTTATGTTAGCAGTTTGCCTGCAGATTGGCAAGCATATGCAGCAACATTTAAAGGTAAAGCAGGTGGTGATTATTATGATTTTTTAAATGCAATTTTAGATTGGGTAAAAAGAAAAGGCATAACGGCAAGGTACTCAGTTAAGACAAGAAAAAGATTAAAAAATTCAAAAGCAGATGATGAAAGATTGGTAGATGCAGCACAAGCTATAGCTTTAAGTATATTAAGAAATGGAATACCAGCAAAACCTTTTTTATATCCATCTGTAAATAAAACTTTGCCTGTATTAAAAAGAAAATTAAGGGCTGTATTTAAAAAAATGCTATAATTATGAGAGATGTAAACAGTGCAATATTACAAGCTTACTATGAGATAGTGAATGGATTGGATATTCCTGTTTATGAGGGGGAGGAGCCGGATGATGTAAAGCATAAAATTTATTGTGTCATTAATGATGCAACATCAACTGAGACCAGTACAAACAATTCATCAGATGTAAATCTTACTATTCAGTTGAGCGTTCACAGTTGGGAGTACAAATACAACAACAGCAAAACATTAAATACAGCGTGTGGGGCAATTATAGACGCAATAAAGCCACAAGGGGTGTCAAACATAGATTTATCAGCCTTTGGATTACAAATGTGTAATTTGACCTTACAAACAGATAGGACAGAAAGATTTGGTAATTTGGGTGGAAAAGTATTTATTTCAAGGATATTGATTTTTAAACAAGATATTTTCGTAATTTCATAACAAATTAAAACTTAAATAAAATGGCAGAACACAAAGTAGCCGGTGGTACGATGTTATTATTCATTGATCCAGCGGGTGGAACAGATTACGATACAGTAGTTTGTTTAACTTCAGTAAGCAAAGCTGATTCAGTAACAGTTGTTGATGCAGCGTCAGCTTGTGGACCGGATAAAAGTCCAGGCACATTAGAGTTGTCTTATTCTTTTGAAGGACAACATTTACAAGATCCGGATAGTGGTAAAATCAGTGGTACATCACTTCGTCAATTGTTGAGAAGTAAAACAACAATAGGATGGAAGATAGCACCTGAAACACCAGTAACTGGAGATGAGATAGAAAGTGGAACAGGATTTTTGTCTGAATTAAGCAGCACATACGCATTCGATTCTATCGGAACATTCACTGGAACTATACAGCCTCAAGGAGAGCCTACAATAACTGTAACAGCTTAATTAATAACATAGGTTAATTTGATTGGCTTGTAATTAGGTCAATCAAATTAACTATTATCTAAAACAAACAAAAATGAAAATCAAACTAAACGGACGTGAGTACGGAATTAAATTTAACCAATTAGCCATTGAGAAGCTTCATGAGTTTAACGATGGTGAGACTACATCAGGTTTTATGTATGCTATGGTATACGGTGGTATGTTAGGTTATAGCAGATTAAAGCGTGAAGATGTGGAATACACTTGGGAAAATGTGTGTGATTGGGTAGATGAGATGGAGAATAAAAATGAACAGATACAAGCTGTAACACTTTTGCTTAACGAGACAAAAGTATGGAATGACCTTATAAAGCAAGGTCAAGAGATAAGAGATAATGAGGAGAAAAAAAAAGCCATAGAGAGCAGTGCTACGACAACTTAAAATTTGCATTGGGCAAGTTAGGGTGGAGTGTTGATGAATATTACTGCTCAATGCCTCATGAGTTTTATGCAGCGTGTGAGGGATATTTAGAGAGGCAAAAGGAATCGGCTATGGTCATTCGTTTTGCCTCTTTTCGTGTAGCTGAGGCTATGGCTGGAAGTAAGGCAATAGGTAAGATTAATAAGTTTTGGCCAATGGAGGATGAGAGTGATAAAAAAGAGGTTGAGCCAATGACGGCAGATAGATACAAAGCTATTTTAGAGCGACACAATTTAAAGATTAAATAATGGCAGAAGAGATAGAGATAATAGTTACGGCAACCGGATTTGATAAGGTTAGTAGTGGTCTTAAAAATACTACTGATGCATTAAAAACTACAGCTACTGAGGCTAAGAAAACTGGAGATGCATTAAGAAGTAATTTAAACAATGGAGCTACACAAGCCGGGCAATCAATACAAAATCTATCTAGAATAGCTCAGGATGCTCCATTTGGCTTTATAGGTATTGCCAATAACATCAATCCGTTAGTTGAATCATTTGGTAGATTAAAAGCTGAGACTGGTAGCACTGGTGGAGCATTAAAAGCGTTGGTTGGTGGGTTGAGTGGGCCTGCTGGTCTTGGGTTGGCATTTGGTGTAGTTACTGCAGCTATAAGTTTTGCTCAGATTGGATTTACTGCGTGGAGTAGAACAAGTAAAGAGGCAGCAGATGCATCAGATATTTATGGTGGTTCGTTAGTTAGATTATCTACAGACATAAAAAATGTAGGTAATGATTTAAAAGACTTAAAAACAGAATTAGATTTTATAAAGGCTACAAAAGATTTAGAGTTTAAAATAAATTTTGGTGGTGCGGCTGCATCTGCAAAATCTGCAGCTTTAAATGTTAGAATATTAGGAGAGGAAACAGCACAGGCTAATTTAGATGTTGGTCAATCAATTCAATTATATAAAGATGCTGAAGGTGCTTTAAATAGATTCGCAGAGACACAACAAGGATCTTTTGAATCTACGAATAATTTTAGAAATGCTATACGTTCATTTAATGATATTTCTAATGTTACATCTGATCAGTTAGCTGGCTTTACTGATGAGCAAAAAAGATATGTTCAAGTTGCTGTAGATGCAGCTAAAAAGGTAAATGAGCAAAAGAAAATTTACAAAGATTATCAAAATCAACTTGCATTATCAAAATTAGCGGTACAGGCATTAGAAGCTGAGGAACGTAGAAAAAATGTTACTAATACTAAATCAGTAAAAAAAGTTGAAACATTAAAAGATGCATACAATGCATTTATAGCTACATTAGTAGCTAATGAGAGAATAGCTTTAGCATTTAATGAGCCGGCAACAAAAGCAAACATACAAGCGTTTGAATCTTTTATAACAACTGCAATTACAAAGTTTAAAGCTAATCCAGCTTTTACATTGCCATTAGTATTTGAGTTAAATAGATTAAAAAGATCATTGGATGAAGTAAAACCTAAAGATTTAGTTAAATCATTACAAGAGAAAATAAATCTTACACCAATAGCTATACCATTTGCAATTCCACAAGGTAGTATAGATAATATAAAAAAAGATGCAGTAAATATAACTGATGCATTAGCATCAGCATTAGAATCATCAATATCTGCAATAGGTGTAGGACTTGGAGAAGGATTAGCAGCTGCAATAAATGGTACTGCTAATTTCGGTGATATTTTTCAAAGTATATTTAATGCATTAGGTGGAGTAGTAGCTACTTTAGGTGAGCAAATTATTGCAATTGGTGCAGCTGCATTAGTAGCTCAAGCTGCAATTGCTCAAGCTTTAGCAAATCCTTTTTTAGTTATTGCTGCAGGGGTTGCATTGGTAGCTTTAGGCTCATTAATAAAAAGTGCAACTAGTACTCAAAATGCATTTGCAGTTGGTACACGTAATGCACCTGGTGGTATGGCATTAGTTGGGGAGCGTGGACCTGAGTTGATTAATTTACCAAGAGGCAGTCAAGTAATCCCTGCAGCTCAAACATCTAACATGTTAGGTGGTGTAACTGGTGGATTAGAGATTTACGGCATTTTAAGAGGTCAAGATATTTATTTTAGTAATAAAAAATATAGTGCTACTTATGCACGTACAACATAATGGGATTAAAATACACAAGCTCATTTGATTCAATTAGAACGCAACTTAGATACATTGTAGAAATCTATCAGGATAGTTATGAGGGTGCTTCTATCCCATTTATTTTAGCTGGCACGCCAGTTATACATGAGTGGCAGGAAGATGATCCATTGGCACCTATAAAAGGTAGTACACTAACAATAAATCTTACTACATCAGGTGGCTTATCGTTATCAGATTTTTATTCAGACAATGACAATGAGTTTAGGGTTAAGTTAATTGAAGATACAACTGCAGGTACATTATTTGATGGATTTATACAACAAGATGATTGTAGTGAAGTGCAGATAGATTTTATACATACAATTACATTAACTGCATCCGATAACTTAGGGACTATAAAAGATATAAATTTAGATAGAGCGGCTTTTTTATTTGGTGATGTAACTACTTTAACAAATGTAGGTTGTGCGTTTGTTCCAGCTGGCCCATATATTGTAATAAACGTAGCAACTTGGAATGTGCAACCTGGTCAAACTTTTACAATAGATGGTACACCATTTACAATGGTTACCAATTTGGGTGAAATTGATTTATTTTATACAGGTTGGTGTATTCAAATAATTGAAGATATACCAGCATTAGTGATAGGCACATTTGATATAACGTATAGACAAGTAGTATCATTAGATGGTTACATACCATTAATGACTTTTATAAAGTTATGTTTACGTTCTACTTATGTAACAGATATGGGTTTAAATGTTTACAATCACATTACTCCATCCGATGGTGAGATTTTCTTAGATACTGGTGAGACTAGAATACTTGAAGATGTTACCTTATTAGGTAACACATTTTTAAAAGGTAATGAGTACATGAGTTGCTATGATGTGTTAGAGATAATTATGAAGCGTTTTAACATGTCATGCTTTCAATCTTTGGGCAGTTGGTGGATAGTGCGTTATCCTGATTTATTTTTAGATTTTGAGGAAGGTCAAACGGTTATATATTATTACAATTACAATAGTGATTTTGATTATGTAGATTTATTACAAATAAACAAATCTTATGATTTTTTATCAAATAATAGTATTGAGACTGGTTTACTTAAATCTATCATTAGACCTTATAGGAGGACATTAGAGACCTTTAATTATGTACAGCCTGAGGATTTGTTATGTAATAGCCAATTTACTGATTTAGGGCCTTTAAGACAAGTAACAACTGGTGGAGGATTTACCAATAGAGAGTATGATTTGCCATGTTGGTTTGATTATGATGCCCATCCATCACCATCACCAAATAGATTTATTAGAGTAATAAATGATGGAGGTAATGAAGTAGAAAGATATGTTGTAGTTACTGGAAGTACTTGGGATGCCCCAAGATCTGTTCAATCGCAAAATATACCATTAAATCAAGGTGATATTTTTAATTATACATTTCAATTTTCTACTGATGTAAGTCAACCTGGACCAAATAGTATACAATTTGCTATTAGAATAACTAATGGAACAACAACATTATTTTTACAAGATGATTATACTTGGGCTGCATTTCCAGGATATACAGTTTATATACCTTCAGGACAAAATACTAATCAATGGCAAAATGTCAATATTGAAAATGCAAAAGCACCATTTGATGGTATTTTAAATATTTATTTAGCTGAAGCAACAGCATCACCTTCAGATGAAACTAGGTACAAAGGATTAAGATTTGAATTAAAATTTGTTATTGCTGGTCAAGGTCAAGTTACTGGTCATAGTCATAATGCAAGCCAATCAAAAAAATTAAATAATGTAAATGATGTTGAAATATTTATTGACAATACAGAACGTTCATCAATATCAGGTACATTATTTTTAACAACTCAAACTGGCATATTACAAGATAAATGTACTACATGGAAGTTTGGATATGGTTACAATACAGGCATACCTGATGCTACCTATCAAAATCTAGGGCAGTTGGTTACTGAGACTTACATGTTTCAGCGTTACATTCCTAGAACGAAATTTAATGGCAATTTACTTAGTATTAGAAATTCAAATGGAGTGCTTAGCAATCTAGCAATATTTAGCAATGGGTTTACTGGAGCATCATTACACAATAAAATGTTATTAGGTAGTGTAGCTATAGATTATAAAAATGATTCAGCTGAGTTTACAATGTGGGAAGTATTTAATAGTGACACTGATTATGTAGACAATTTTACTGATTTTACCAACTATTTATTTAATATATTGTACGAATTTAATTATCTTTATGAAAACAACTAAGCAATGGGATTAGTAAGAGGTGAAGATGTAATACTAAGCGTTTTACAAAACCAAGATTTTGTTGGTGATGTTTATGTTCCTATTGGTTGTGCTAGATCAGTAACGTTTGACATATCCACAGATTTTATAGAAACATCAGTAACTGAATCAGGAGCGTTTAAAACATTTTTACCATCAGGCAAGCAATATAGTGGAAGTATTGAGGGATTGGTTTTTTTGGATAAGCCTGAAACTGGTGAAACAAGAGCAACAACTACACTAGATTTAACTGATATAGCTGATAGTGGAGAATTTCCTACTGATGGTAATTTATTTTGTTTAATAAGAGCTTTTGAGATTAGTAGTTGGGTAAATTTATTTGTTACTTCAACTGGTACTTTTGCAAATTTTGCAGCTTTTTTAACTTATATGAATGATGGTATAAATGCTGGTGTTAGTGGTTATCAATCTGTAATAAGTGGCAATAGTTTAATTATAACTGCTAGACCAGGATTGGGATCAACAATAAATGGATATAATTCTCAATGTTCATACGAATTTAGTCCTGCACCTGGAGTAAATATTGATTCAGCATTTTCAGGTGGTGTTAATGGTTACTTTCCTTCTAAAATAAGTATGGGTTTTTTGTATTATAAATTAATACTTGGAGAGATAATTCAAATAAGATATTACGAGGTTGATGATGATAATCATTATTTACTAAAGGATTGTAATGTTTATATTGAATCAATCAATGAGACAGCATCATTTGATAATATGACAACATTTTCAGCAACATTTAAAGGCACTGGAGTACCAGGAATAACTTATGGCGAAATATAAATACATACTAACGGTAATCTTTATACTATGTACACTTATTACCTATGCTCAACCAGCACAGTATACACCTATGACTGCTTCAGGATATCAAATGAAGCGTTTGAAAGTGGATTCAACATTACATCTACCGAGTTTTTGTGGTGTTCCCAATCTACGTGGTAGTACGGTTAAAGATGGGGCATTGGCAATAGATACGTGTGGAGGTTATCTTTATATGTGGACTAATCAACTTGGTTGGGATACAATTAATGTAACTACAACAGGTGGAGGTACACAGGATTTGCAAAGTGTATTAAATAATGGCAATACATCTTACAATAGAGATATTAATTTACTTGGTAGATCATCAGGCAATCAAATATACATTTCACCATTAGACAACAACTGGATGCCTTTTATGGCTCTTGGTGATTCAATTGGTGGTGGACTTTATCAATACACTTATCCACAAGCTACTATTGAGTTTATTAATAAGTACATGTCGCAAAAGTTAAAAGGGCAGGATAGCACTAGAGCTACAATATATTTACCAGTACAAACATTAGACGCAACAGATACGTTGGCTAAGCTTAGTGATGTAAGGGATGCTATTACAACACCAACATTACAACAGGTAACAAATGCAGGTGCTACAACAACAAATCAAATATCAGTTTTAGGATTAAGAATAGCAAATGACGGTGATTCAATTGCTTTAAACAGGTATTATGATGGAAGTTTTGTTGTTACAAGATCAAATACTTCCGATGAATTATTAAGAGTGAATGACGGTGTTGGTGGTTATTTAAAATTTGGTGGTGGTGATGGTCAATTTGTTGAAATTGGAACAAATTCAAGTGGAAATGTATCACTTCAAGTACCACAAATAGGTGGAACAATTCCTATTTCTGTAAATGGTAATACTGCAGATGCATATGGCAACATTACAATATCTGCAGGGGGTGTTGCTGTAGATACTATTTTTAGAACTTTAGGTAAGGATAGTATTTTTTATAAAAAGAACAATATCACTTATGCAATCAAAGATAGTGTGGGAACTAATCCTCCAGCAAGTGGATATTATGGAGCATTTCAAGATAATACATCACAAACTGCTGCATCTATTAATACTGCTTATGCTATAAAATTAAATACAACAGATTTAACAAATGGTGTTACTGTAGTTAATGATGGTAGTAGTAATCCAACAAGAGTTACATTAGCAAATACAGGTATTTATAATATACAATTTTCATTACAGCTTGAGAAAACAGGTGGCAGTGGAAATATGATTGCAGATATTTGGATTAGGAAAAACGGTGTTGATATTCCATCAACTACAGGGAAAGTAGTTCTTACAGGTAGTGCTAATGCTTCGCCAGTTGTTGCAGCTTGGAATTATGTACTTGATTTAGCAGCAGGAGATTATATACAATTAATGTGGGCAACAAGCAATACAAATGTTGAAATAGTAGCTGCTGTTGCCACATCACCACATCCTGCAATACCCTCTGCAATATTAACTGTTACTCAACAAAGTGGTATAATGGCTGGTACTGGAATTACTGCTATTAATTCCCTAACAGGAGCAGCTCAAACAATGGTAACAGGAACAGATAGTACTGATTTTAAAATAGTATCTACAGGGACAACTCATAAATTTAACTTACCTACTGCATCAGCAACAAATAGAGGTGCTTTATCATCAGCTAATTGGACAACATTTAATAGCAAATTAGGTGCTAATGACACTGTTTCTTTGTCCAATAGAATCAACCTCAAATTAAATAGTGCAGATACGGCAAGTTTAAGTAATAGAATCAACCTCAAATTAAATAGTGCAGATACGGCAAGTTTAAGTAATAGAATTAATGGTAAATTAAACATAACAGATACATCAACTTTACAACGCAAATCAATTTCAGCTTATACAATTTTAGCCAATAAAACACCAGTAACGGCAAACGCAACAGCTCAAACATTTAGAGATACATCTGGAGTTTTTGACGGCTCAATAACATGGACTGCTACAACAGCACCTTCAGGGGCAACCAATCATTCTTATAGATTAACGCAAGTCGGTAAATGTGTTACATTAAATATTTCTTTAGTTTACGCAACAAATGGAAATGCAACATCGGCAATACTATTAACATTACCAAGTAACGCACCGACACCAGCACAACCAACAGGATTAACAGGGGCATCACAATACATTTATGTATTAAATGTTCAGTTGGCTACCAGTGCAAATTTAATGGCTACTACTGCAGCAACGCGAGGAATGATGAGGAATAATTCAGCAAATAATGGAGTTGAATTGTTTGCCAGTTGGGTTGGCTCAAGTATAGCACAAGTAAATCTCACTATTCAATATTGGACTAATTAACTATGAAACACATAAGACAAAAATTAATATTATCGGGGAAGGGAATAGAGTTAGCTTATACCGTTGTTAATACTACAGGATGGACATTGCCTTTAGAACAGCACCCATCTATTGTAGAACACCCTGAATCATTTGAAATTAGTTATGATGATATTCCCGAAGATGCACAATATTTAAACTATACAAGCAATGGATAACGCACAATTGACAAATATTTTAATGATGGCTATTTTTAGTCTAGTAGCTTTTGTAAGCAATATTTTCATAAAGAAAATGGATAGATTTGAAAAGAAAATTGAGCAAATATTGCTATCTGATGTAGCTATCAATAAAGATATTGATGTTATGAAAACAGATATTGAAAATCACGAAAATAGAATTACAAATTTAGAAACCAAATAACTATAATTATGCAAAGTACATTTTTAACACTTAATAATAATGACTTTTTAAAAGGTCTTATTATGGCTGTATTGTCAACCGTTATTACTATTGTTTATCAAACTGTTGAAGCTGGAAGCTTAGTATTTGACTGGAAGGCTATTGGCACAATGGCTATTACATCAGCATTGGCTTACATAATGAAAAATTTATTTACCAACTCAACCGGTAAATTGTTTGCAAAAGAAAAGTGAAATAGCTAAGGAATATAGAAAAAAGTTTCCTGATATGCCAACATTAAAGTTGGCTAGGATAGTTTATGCAGATAATAATTTATCATTTAAAAATATTGAGGATTGTAGAAGTGCGTTAAGATATATAGAAGGCAAAAAAGGTAGCGAGTTAAGAAAATGGACAAAAAATACTGAATTTTTTATGACTGAAAAAAGAAGTTTAAATCCTTACAATTTACCTGAATCTTATGAAGAGAAAAGAGATCCTTTTATACTTCCTACTAGCTGTAATAATATTCTGCTTATTTCAGATTTACACATCCCTTACCATAATATTGAAGCAGTTACTATTGCCTTAGATTATGGCAAAAAAGAAAAGGTAAATACTATCTTCATAAACGGTGATTTAATTGACAACCATCAAATAAGTAAGTTTGAATCAGATCCTAAAAAAAGAAGTGTTAAACAGGAGTTTGATGCGACAAGAGAGTTTTTAGTTCAACTACGCAAAGCATTTCCAAAAGCATTAATTTATTGGTTAAAAGTTAACCATTGCATCCGTTGGGAAAAGTTTTTATATTCAAAAGTGAGAGAGATATGGAATGATGATTATTTTTTCTTAGAGGAGCGTTTACAACTAAATAGCGTCAAAGTAAAGATATTAGATGATAAAGTTTTGGTTAAAGCCGGTAAATTATCAATCACTCATGGCCATCACATCTTCAAAGGAGCTTTCACACCAGTTAACCCTTCACGTGGGGCATTTTTAAGGGCAAAGCAGTCTTTAATTGTTGGACACCTACATAGACCAAGCCACCATCCTGAAACTGATTTAGACGGCAAAATAATCAGTTGTTGGAGTACAGGGTGCTTATGTGAGCTTAGAGCAGATTACTCACCATTGGTAGGTAATACCATGCATGGATTTGCTCACATACAAATAGCTAAGGATGGAGATTACACCGTAAAAAATTATTCAATCATAAAAGGTAAGTTATGCTAGATGAAAAAGTAATTTTAGATGATGATTTAAGCTATGAAATTGAGGACAAAAACAGCGAGTATATTGCAGCTGCATACAACTCATTAGGGGCTATAGATTTATTAGATACTGGCTTAATGAATGCAGCAGACAAAGAGATAATAAAAAACATACAATACCAAGCCATTAATATAATTAGTGAATCTTTAAATAACATTTTCAATGAGATATTTGATACCAGTGTTGATGATGCTGATATGTAGTTGTAATCCTACACAAAGGGCAATTAATAAGGTTAATGCAGTAAATAAAAGACATCCGGAAGTATTAGCTAACTTTTGTAGAGATACGTTCCCATGCGTTACATCTAAGATTGATACAGTTACCAAAGTAGAATATGACTTTGTAGAAGTGCAATGTCCTGGATATGATTATGACAATGATTTGGTTGATACAGTATGGCTTACATTTAGCAAAACACAATTAATTGAGGGGCCAACAGTTATAGCAAGACAGTATAAAACGAATACAATAACTAAGGTTGTAAAAGATAGCGCATCTATCAGATCATGTGAGCTTGAGCTAATATCATGTAACAATAAATGCAATGATTTAATACAACAAAATAATAAGCTTCAAAATAAAGTAACAGCAAAAAATCGTTGGATAATGTGGCTTATAATAGCACTTTTACTAAGCATAATGTGTAACATAATACAACTTAAAAAATGATAGCGTCAAAAAATTGCATAAACTTAATTAAGTTATTTGAGGGTTATAAAGCTAAGGCTTACTTATGTCCGGCATCTGTAGTTACCATAGGTTGGGGAAGTACCATGTACACTGATGGTAGAAAAATAAAAATGGGTGATACCATTAATGAGCAACAAGCTGAGCAGATGCTGATGTGGGAATTAAAAAATAAATCTAATGCTTTGCATGGCCTTAATCTTAATCAAAATCAATTTGATTCGTTGTTATCTTTTGTTTACAATCTTGGTATTGGAGCATTTGCTAAATCAACACTAAGAAAAAAGATATTAACCAATCCTAATGATCCTACAATAAAAGATGAGTTCATGCGTTGGAACAAAGCTAGAGTAGGTGGGGAATTGATGGAGCTTAAAGGTCTCACCAGGCGCAGAACATGTGAGGCAGAATTATACTTTAAAATATGATTTCGTTTGTTAGTAAATAACGGCTTAACGTATCTACGTTTTGAGCCATCTTCTAGGGTAGATTTGTTTTTCATTCCCTCCGATGTTTCTACATTGGAGGTTTTTTTTTATATCTATTTTGTCAGTTTTACGCTGACATTTAGGATATAATAAAAAAAATAATAAAAAATATTATTTTTATTTGGTTAATTAAAATAAGTTTCTTTATATTTGAATCTCAAATCAAAAATCTAACAAAATGAAGCAATCAACTAAAGACACAATCATCGTAACAATTTTTATCATAATCGCCTTACTTGGTGATTACATTTTTAACCAACTTTAAAAAAATGACAGAAACAAAAAAACGAGGGAGAAAGCCAATCCCTGAAAGCAAAAAAAAGAAGCCAGTTATCGTCTATTTATCAGATGAGCAAATTGACAAACTTGGTGGCACATTGGCAACTAGAAACATTTTACAAGATTATTCATTATTTAAAATTAAACAGTATGAAAAAAAGATTGTTCAACATCCATGACTTTGTACTTAGACATGATACTATTATCGTGCAAATCAGTGAAAATAATTATACTCCAAACAGCATCGTAATTCCTATACATGCTTTTATCCAGTATCTACTTAGACATGACCGTCTATACTTTGAAACTCAGGATATCAGCACTGGTCAACTTGTAACAAAATCTTACCACTTGACATTTGATAATTATTGGGATGAAATGGAGAGTGATTACAAAGAGCAAGATATTTATGACTTCATCATTTGCACTTGTGTTGATTTTACTAAGGCTATTGATAGATTAGAAATGAATTTAAAAAAAGAGCATTATATATGGTAAAAATCTTAAAGAAAATTTATGACAAATTATTCAAATCGACAGAAGATATTGAACACAAAAAAAAAGTTCAGTACTTTAATAGACCTGATACTAAAACAACAAAAACAAGACAGAATCTTAAAACTAAATCATCCTAAAATCAAACAACATGAGCAATTATTTTATAGATACTAATCAAAAGCAAATCACATTTACAGACAACAGATTCTATTCATCAGAATCAGGTGCATTTATTCCATCAGTTACAACCATTCTACAAGCTTATCCTAAAGATGCCCATTTTTTCCAATGGCTTAAACAAGTTGGGGAAGAGGCAGATACCATCAGAGATGAAGCCGGTAGACGTGGTTCTATCGTTCATAGCCTTACTGAGCGTTACGATGCTGGTGAAGAGGTTAACTTATTAGATAACGGAGGCAACATCGGTTACAAAATGTCCGAGTGGACCATGTTTGAGCGTTATGTTGAGTACAGGCAACAAGTAGATCAAGAGATAATGTTCAGCGAAATTAACTTTATTAGTGAGCAGTTAGGCTATGCTGGAACAGTTGATCGTATAGCACAGATTAACGGCAAAAACTACCTAATTGACATCAAGACATCAAATACCATTTACGACCATTACTGGCTACAATTAGCGGCTTATAATGAGCTGATAAAAGAGGCCTACAAGTCAATCAATGTTATCGACCATGTCGCAATACTTTGGCTAAATGCTAAGACTAGAACAGCCGGTAAAAATGGTGCTATACAGGGTGCAGGTTGGCAGTTAATTATTCGTGAAGATAATGAGCGTGCAAATGACTTAAAACTATTTAACGCAACTAAGCTTTTATGGGATGCACAAAACAGCGACATGAAACCGAAAATTAAAACTTATTCATTAACACATAAATTGTAAGTTATGACTCCAGTAGAATGGTTAGAGGAATTATATCAATCAAGAAAAATGACTTGTGAAATTAGACCAGATGAGTTTGCTAAGGCAAAAAAAATGGAAAAAAAAAGACAAAAAAAAATAACTAATGCTGAAATTAAATTAGCATCTATTGAAAGATTAAGATGTAGATTAGAAGATACAGATTTACAAATAGCTTCAGCTGATTCATTAGGTTTTTTTATTGGTGCTGAATGGTATAGAGATCAATTAAAATTAAAAAATAAAAGCTGATAACTTACTATCACAATTAAACCAATGGGATCAATAATTAAAAATTCTGCTATCTACCTTACCATCAGTGATGGTAAAATCTGCAGACGTGTGCAATCTCCCACAGCGACATCAAAAGAGAGACAAACAAAAGATGGTAAGCTTATCCAT
>Ga0209191_1000553_pt1 | contig 28660 bp, 17 predicted proteins | sample S_130626_EF_Meta_FD_187320 | JGI IMG/M metagenome (GOLD analysis project Ga0209191, IMG submission 187320) | Freshwater microbial communities from Lake Simoncouche, Canada to study carbon cycling - S_130626_EF_MetaG (SPAdes) (version 2) | ecosystem: Environmental > Aquatic > Freshwater > Lake ...
ATACGGGAGTGTAAATATGGGAGGTTTAACCGGTGTGTTAGCTGTGTCGTTAGCAGGCGGTAACGTAAGATTGACAGTTAGCCCTTCTAGTAGTAATGCAACTGTGTGGACTACACAGTTTAATACAATTTAAGAGAGCCAGATAAAAGTTTATGGCATTAAAAAAGTTTAATTCGATAGCAGGGTATTCAGTAGGACTAGAACCCACAATTGAAGTTGTTGACAGCAATGGTAATATAATAGCCAATACCCTAGAAGTTACAAACTTTGCAAACTTGGGTAGCATAAGCAATATCAGCATCTTGGGAGGCAACCCAGACCAAGTAGTTGCTACTGATGGATTTGGTACATTGTTCTTTAAAGATGCGGCACTAACCTTACCCGGTGGTAGCAATCAATCTATTCAATTTAATAATGACGGTGTATTTGCCGGCGATGCTAATCTAACATACAATAATACTACCGGAGCACTTACTGCTACATCATTTGCTGGTAATGGTATTGGTATATCATACCTTGCAGGGGCAAACGTATTTGGTGAAGTTTCTAACGCAAACTATGCAACCTATGCATTGGTCACTCTCAATAGTACTCAATCTAATACTTCAACTACCGTTATTGGTAATTACCAACCAAACATTACTCAAGTTGGCAATTTAGCTAATTTAACAGTCACTGGAGCACTAATTGCTAATTCATCACTAATTGTTGGTGGTGACGCAACAATCACCGGTAACTTAATTGTTGAAGGTAATGCAATTTATGCTGACGTAGAAACATTACGTATAGAGAATCCAATAATGCAGTTGGGTTCTAACCCAACAGGTGGTGTACTAACTGAAGCGGATGAGTATAATGCCCGCGGTACATTAATGCATTATTTTACTACAAGTGCAGTAGATGCATTTGTTGGATGGGATGATACAAATCAAGAATTTTCTGTTGCAAGTAACGTAAGCTTAGTTGCAAATACATTAATCATACACGAATATGGTAATTTAAAAGCTAATTACTTTGTTGGTGATGGCAGTAGAATATCAAATATTTTTGGCGCAAACGTTACTGGGTTTGTACCTAATGCAGTTTATGCAAATGCCGCAACAACTTCGGGAGTTGCAAATACAGTTAACGATTCAGCACAGCCAAACATTAGAAGCTTTGGTACTCTTACGAGTTTAGCAGTTAGCCCTACAGTTAATCCAAGTCTTGGTAATGTAGTAACTGCTAATTTCTTTGTTGGTAATGGTTATAGATTATTCAACATTACAGGTGGAAATGTAGTAGGTGATGTACCAAATGCAACATATGCAGTAAGTGCAGGAACAAGTTTATTAGCAGGACATGTTACCGCAGCCGACCAAGGAAATATAACAAGTCTTGGAAGATTGAATAGTTTAATTGTTGATGGTCCTATTACATCACAAAGTGCAAATCTTGGCGGTAGTGTTACAGCTACTCACATTATTGGTGAAGGTGGCAATTTAAGCAATATTACCGGGGCCAACGTAACTGGTAAAGTAGCAAATGCAATATTCTCAGATAACGCAGGATTGGCCGAGTATGTAACTCAAGGAACTCAATCAAATATTACAGGCGTTGGTACATTAACAAGTTTAACAGTAACCGGTGTTGTAACTTCCGGTAGTGCTAATTTAGGAGATGCAGTTAGGGGTAATTTCTTCATCGGTGATGGTAGTAATCTTGCTAATATCAACGGTGCAAACGTAACCGGTAAAGCTGCTAATGCAATATTTTCTGATAATGCTGAAAATGCAAATTATGCAAATTTTGCAGGTAATGTAGTAATAGGAGATCAACCTAATATTACCGGAGTTGGACTACTGACATTATTGAATGTTCAAGGTAATCTAACTACAGGAAATGCTGACTTAGGTAACGCAGTAACTGCTAATTTCTTTATTGGAAATGCTACATACCTTGCAAATATTACCGGTGCAAATGTTGTTGGTAACGTTAACTTAGCTAAACAAGCTAACACTGCAAATTTTGCAAATATTTCAAATACTGCATTACGTGCAGGCACAGTCACTACAAACTATCAACCCAATATTACTAGCGTGGGTACCTTAACAGATTTAATTGTTTCAGGAAACATAAACGTTTCTAATATATCCGCTAGTGATACAATCACTGGTACTTACTTAGCCGGAGATGGTTATCAAATTTCTAATATCAATGGTGCAAACATTGAAAGTGATGTAGCTAATGCAAACTATGCTAATTTTGCAGGATCAAGTTTAACAGCAGATAGTGCATATATTGCTAATTTGGTTTATAATAATGTTCAACCAAACATTAACGAACTTGGTATATTAAATTTCTTAACTGTCAATGGTCCTACTGCACTAGACACCTTTACTGCTAATAGCGGAATTGTTAGTGGAATGCTAACTATTGGAAATGTTGCAGGTGAAGCATCAGGGTTGTATAATGTTTACGGACCAAACGTAACTAACAAAGTATCAAATGCTGTGTTTGCAGACAATGCAGGACAATCTAACGTTGCTAATTATGCAATACACATTACAGGAAACAATCAACCAAACATAACTAATGTAGGTACTCTTGTTGATTTGGATGTAAGCGGAGTTGTTACATTTGGACAAAATCTAACCGTTACTGGATTACTAGCAGCCGGATATTTAGCCGGTGATGGTAGTAATATATCAAATATTGCTGGTGGAAATGTTACTGGAAGTGTAGCAAATGCAGTTTATGCTGATGAAGCTGGGCACTCAGCAACCTCTGACTTAGCAACACAGGCTACTGTTGCTAATACTGTTTCTGATAATGCACAACCTAATATTACTAGTTTAGGAACACTAACTAGTTTAACATTAGTTGGGGAACAATCAGTAACTGGCAACGTAGTAGTTTCTGGAAATATTACTGCAAACAATTTCATATCTACTAACATGTCAGGTGTGTTTAGTGGCGATGTTACAATCGTCGGAGCAAACGGTGCTATACTTTTTAACGATGCCGGGTACCTTAAATCAGCAAACTTTTTATTATTTAATAAAACATCAAATACATTAACAGTTCCTGGCAATTTAAACGTTAGTAATAATATCACACGTGATGGAAAAACAGTACCAACATTTGTAACACAGGCAACCGCACCTGCCAATGCTAAATTAGGAGACCAGTGGTTAGATACAGATACTACTAAGGTTTATCAATTTTTTAGAGACCCGCAAAATCTTTCTTACGCATGGGTCGATATTAGTACCGGTTTCATTAATTCAAATACAGAAGCTACCGGAAGTACAATTGTATTACGTGATCCACAAGGTAACATATCTTCAAATAATTTATCTGTAATCGGAGATGCTTCTATTCTAGGCAATTTAGATGTTAAAGGTGCAGTAACTTATATTCAAAGTTCTGTAACTTACGTGACAGATCCAATAACTGAAATTGGTGGAGGGGAAGATGGTAATCCATTAATATCAAACAATAATATGGATCGTGGTACACTAATTCATAATTACACCACAACACCAATTGATGCATTTATAGGATGGGACACTAGTAATGCAGAATTTGCATTAGGCAGTAATGTATCAGTAACGAACAATGTTGTAACTTTTAACGAGTACGGTACACTAAGAGTTGGAAATATAATTGTAGAACAAAACGCCAACATTGATGGCAATATTGTTATTAACGGGTCTATTAGTGTTACCGGTGGAATTTCTGGTAGCGTAGGTAATGTAATCCCATTGGGAGGCCCAGTAGATGCAGACTTAGTATCACCCGGATCAATAACTTCATGGACAACGGAAACTAAAGTGACTGATGCAATTGATGATTTAAATGAAGCACTTGAAAACGTGCGAAATAATACGTATGTTAAGAGTGTTAGCTTTACCGGTACCCCAACAGCAGGTGGTGCAGGTACACTAGTAACACTAACAATTACAAGTGTAGGCAATCCAAATCGATATGATATTAATTGGGGTGATGGTACTTACAGTAATAACACTAGTTCTACTACACCAACTCATACTTACGCAACCAATGTAGACAGCCCATTTGATGTGACAGTCAGAGCATATAACAACGGTGGCTCTGGTAAAGGTAGCGAAGCAAGTTTTACCCGGGCAGATTATATTGTAATTTATACTGCTAATCCAGTAGTAAGTTTTGGCTTGTACAGAGGTATTACAGGTGGTAGTGCATTGTCAGGTATCTCATTATATGTGAGCGAAGGTGAAACATTCTATTTAGATAATACTACTACAAATACTACAGGTGCTACAGTAACTTATACAATTAATTGGGGTGATAGTTCTACCCCGGACACAATTAGTAGTGATAGTGTAGCCGGTGGTGTCGGTGGTGGACGAATTAGCCATATGTATGCTACCGGACAAAACTCTGGTACTGGTACAAAAACAATTACATTGACACTAAACAGTCATAACACAGCAACTCCAGCATATATTGCAACAGGACCAAATAGTACTTCTGCTATTAAGATTTATAACCCAAGCATTACTGCACCAAATGGGTTGAGTAGTAAAACAACAGTAGCGTTCCAAGCAAGTGTTGGAACAAGCCCGTATCTTGCAGCCAACTTTGCTAATAACACAGGTGGTGCAGTTACTATTACAGCAGGATCAAGTGTTAGTCGTGTGACTACAGGAACTCCAGTAGAGACAATCGTACTGTCAACTTATGCTTACAACGGCGACAGTGGATATCTACGTGCTTTTGTTAACGGCAGCGAAGAGGGCAATATTACATTGACTACTGGCAGTCAAGTTGGTACTAATAGTTCATTGGTTCTATCAGCAGAAAGCGACTATAATTTATTAGATGCTAACGGAACATCAATTGCATTTAGTGCATCAATTTACAGTCCTTCATTATATAAAGGCTTTACAGCAAAAGTTTCTAAGACAAACTCTGCACTGACTGTTGGAGTAAACAACTTTAAACTAAGTCATACAACTACAGGTAATACAAATATTGTTGAATTTGTAAAAGACGATGTAACAAGCGTACCAACTGTTGATGTATCAGTCGCCACAATCAGTAATGCAACAAACGGAACATATCGTTATGTTTCGGGTATCCCGTATTACAACACAGGTAGCCCAACAATCACAATGACTGGTGCAAATATATATAACTGGATTGGTCAAACATATAGAAATACAACTACTCCATTCCAAATTGAAGCCGGAACTAATGATGAAAGTACAACAGGAAACGTAATTGCTACACAAACTAAAACATATGCTAACTTAGACGGGGCGACTACGTTCTTATCTAGTAGTATACCAAAAGCTAATACAGGTAACACAATTAGCAATCAATATACAATTGGTAGTCAAACAATTACTGTTGCTGGCGTAGCTAGTGTAGCCGCAGTTCAGACTATTAAGTTCTTAGCAGTTAACGTTAATGGTTCAAGCGCATACGCAACACATACTAAAAAGATTCAAGTTTTTACTGCTACCCCATCAGGATTTGTAGAAGATAATATCACTTGTACTATCCCAATTGGTGCAGTAGCAAACAGTAATGCTGCCAAACGTATTGTAATTGCTAGCGCAACAGGCGCTACTCCAGTGTATGTAACAGCTACAAATTATTATACAAACAGTCTATGGTCTGGCGCTCAAACAGTAGCAGGCACTGATGAAGCTATTGTTCGTTTCAATACATTAAAGAATTTTGCAACTGACTTGTCAACTGGTTACTTGCCCGCAGGTCCTGACTTATCAACTGGACGTAGTGGTACACAGTACTTTAGAGGTGCTTTTGTAAGAGCAAGTAAGAGTAGCTTTAATATTACTATAACAGGTAAAATTTCTGGATTGCGTTTTGCAGTACCAGGAGTAACAGATTCACTACCATATGCAACTAACGGATGGTTAGACGCTAATCAGCCTTACTTTGGCGCTGGTGTAGCAGGAGCAAATGATAGCGGATGTGCTGATGGTTCAGTTGTACCAACTGGATCGGTAATATCCGGGGCAACGTACAAAATAACGTTTGGTGAAGGTAGTACAAGTTCATCGGGAAATTCAGGTAATCAAGTACTGTTTAGTATTGCACTAGCATCAAGTGATTATATTACATCATGGAGCTTTAGTTAATGGCTATTTCAGACTCACAAAAAGTTGATTATCTTTGGAAGAAAATAGCCTACGGTAAGACTAAGACTGATTTAGGAACTATTAAACAGGGTTTTGAAGAAAGTATTTCTAGCCCGTTATTGATTCGTGGCGATAGAATTTGGCAACAATCAGGTAGTATTCCAGCAAGTATTGCAACATCAAGCGCAGTAGTAACTGTTTATTCAGGTGCAACAACAGTTGAATGTACAGAAGATATAACTGCCGCAGACAATAGAACATGGAAAACTAATTATACGGATTGGATCAGTCCTGAGTTTGGTGCTGATTACATTATCAGCGTTTACATTGCTAATTCAGGAATTACAGGGTCAAATAAAACAACTCAAGTAACAATTGCTGGAAACAAGATTACGGCTGCGGGTGTAACAAGCCCAACTGCGCTTGATGACCAATGGTACTTTGACTACCAATCTGGTGTATTGCACTTCATCGGAACAAACATCCCAACTGCCATTACAACTAATGTGACTGGTAAAAGTATTTACATTACTGGTGCAAGATATACAGGTGATTTAGGGTTTGGTTCAAGCGGTAGTTCTAGTATTTCAAATGCGACTTTGGGTAATTTAAACATTACCGGAAATACAATCAGTAGTCTTAATACAAATGATAATATTGTTATTGACCCGAATGGTACCGGTAATATTTTATTGATTGCCAATACGTCAATCACCGGAACAATAAGCATTAATTCAACTGCTGATTCTAATTATGGCGCAATCAGCATAGGTAATGCAACAATTGCCGCAAATACAACAAGTGGAGCAGCCGGGATATTCACTGGAATAGGTTCGTCTGCAATTAGTAATATTACAATCGGAACATCAAGTTCAACTGTAAAAGTTCCTGGTACACTAGCAACGGGAAGCATTGTTGGAAACAGTGCAAATATTACCATCGTTACTGACACACTGATTGATACCTTCCCAATCGCTACTTACAGAACTGCTAAATATATAATAAAAGTGTCAAATAGTGTAACTTATGAAGCACTAGAAGCATTAGTTATACATGATAATACAGATAGTTATATCACTGTTTATGGATATATCAGTTCTGATGATACAGATATTGTAAGCGTAAGCACAAGTATAGCTGGTGGAAATGTAAATCTCTATGCTTCTAGGATTGGTGCAACTACCACAGTATTGAATTATTTGGCTACTTACATAAAAGATTGATAAGAATAAGAAGATGACATATAAGAGTTTTAACGTTAAGCAAGGTTTTAGAACTGGTAATATAACCTTAGATGCCTCATCGGGTAACGCTAACGTAGCTAATATCACAGTCACTGATTTAGCTAATATTTCTGTTCTTAAAGTCAAAGATTATGTTGCTAGTAACCTAATCCCAAATGCAAATGCTACTTATTCTATAGGTAATGCAGCCAATAGATTTCAAAATATTGCGCTTTCGGGTAATATTGATATTAATGGGTATTTAATAAATGCCAATGCAACAACCGCTACTTTTTCGGGAAATATTGTTGCAGATGGCGCAAATTTCAACGCTATATCAGTAAATAATACACTTACGATAAATAGTACTACAGACTCTACGTCCACGGTTACTGGCTCAATAGTCACTTCAGGGGGTGTAGGGATAGCTAAAGATTTAACTGTAGGTGGTAACATCAACTTAACTGGCGGCGGAACAACACCAAAAGGAAGTTTAGGTTACAACTCAGGGGTTGATAGCTTTGAATTTCAGTTTAAATAATTAAGGAAAAACATGAGCGCACCGACAACAATTGGAGCAAGATTAAAAAATGATGGTACACTATACACTGCTGGTATTACACCTGGGGATTTAGATACCGGATTTGATGAAGTTACTGGTTCTAATCACAAAGTTACAAAGACAAATATCTTTGCTGGTGAATTAGACGAAATTACATTGCCTTCAGGACAGCCCTCAGGTGGATCAATTTTATTAAATGGTACAACTCAGTATCTTTCATTAGCAGGTTCTGGAGATTTCCAGTTTGGTACAGACAATTTTACAATTGAAGGATGGTTCTATTCAACTTCAGCTGCCTATCAACGTCTATGGTGTTTCCCAGACGGAGATAACGTTGAAGTAATGGGAACTCAAGTATTCTATTGGAAAGGTTCTGGCTCACCAATTGGTAGCGGATCAAATTCTTTTTCTGCTAATGCTTGGACTCATATCGCATTAGTTAAAAGCGGTGGAGTAGCTAAAGTTTATATTAATGGTTTAGCAAGAATAGTAGATAACTCACCGTATGATTCACAAAGCTCACGTGCATTAGCAATTGGTGGTGAAGTTGATTTAGGTATTAGTGGACAAAGCCCAACAGTAGGTGTAAGAGATGGCTACTTTGTAGGTAAGATTACACAATTTAGAGTCGTAAAAGGCGTAGCAGTATACACTAACACTTTCAGTACACCAATTAATCCATTACAAAAAACACAACTTTCAGGGGTAAACATAACTGCTATCACTGGAACAAGTACAAAACTATTATTAAAAGTAATAGATTCAAGTAGTTTAGTAACTGACAGTTCGGATAGCACTCAGTCAGTTACAAATAACGGCAATGCAACATTTGATGCAAGTTCACCTTCATCAACAACATTCAACGGAGCAATGAAACAATTTAGAAATGGTAAATTGCTAGTTCAAAGTGAGTTTGACGAATATACAGGTATAGTGTAAATCACTACAATAACTTTTTAGAAACAAAGGAAGAAAAAAATGGCAAAATTAAAAGACGGTACTAGAGTTTATGGTGGTTTACAAGTAGACAATACACTTACCGTAGCAAATATTACAATCAGTGGTAACTTAGTAGTTACCGGTACTACAACATCAGTTAACAGTACAGTTACACAATTACAAGACCCAATCTTTGAATTAGGTGCCGGTGCTAATGGCGCGGCATTATCAACAAACGACGGTAAAGAACGTGGTCTGTTAATGCACTACTACAATGGTAGTGCTATTGATGCTTTTATGGGATGGCATACAAGTAACGGACAGTTTGAATTTGGTTCGTCAGCTACAGAAACATCAGGTAACATTGTTATTAACACACATGGTAACGTTAAAGCATTTCACTATTATGGTGAAGGCGACACACTAGCAAATATTACTGGTGCTAATGTTACTGGTTGGGTTGCACAAGCAAACTATGCAAACTATGCAGGTACAGTTACTGATGCATCACAGAGTAACATTACAAGTCTTGGTAACTTAACTGGTTTACAAATTGGTAATGCATCTACAACAGGTAATGTAGTTATTACAACAAACGGTACAATTACAGCTACAGGTCAAATTAACGCGGCTGCTACAGCATCAAGTACAAGCACAACAACAGGTGCATTGATTGTTGGCGGTGGTACAGGTATTGCTGGTGATTTATGGGTTGGTGGGACAATTCATGGTTCTATCAGTGGTTCTACAAGTGCTCCTGGTGCGAATACACAAGTAGGATTTAACGACGGTGGTACTACAAACGCAACAGCAGGTTTTACGTTTGACAAATCAAGCAATACAGTAAGCACAACTGCTTTAGTATTAGGTGGCGCGGCAAACATTGAAGGCAACATCAACATGACTGCCGCTACTGGTAACATTAAAGGTGCAAATCTTTCAATTTTAGCTACCACTACTGCTATATTAAACGGTGGAACTTCATACGCTAATCTAACTTCATCTAGTGTAGTTTTAGAAACTTCCGGTGGTAATGTTACACTTAATAATAATGGTAATTTGACTGTTGGTACTGGTGCATTGAAAGTCAATTCAAATGCAGCTATCTTTTCTGATGGTACTGCAAACGTAAAATCAATGATTGCAACTGGTTCTGGTAACGTTGGTACTGCAAACGTCGGTAGTGCAATCGTAAGAGACCTTTCAGAACATAATGTTCCTTTCTTAAACGGTGATAGCAGATTAGTTGGCTCTGCTAACATAACATTTACTGCTAGTACTAAAACATTAGCAGTTGACAATGTAACAATGTCTGGTACATCAAATGCAGCCAATGTTATTGTTACTAGTTTGGGTGATACACGTATTCCTTTTGCTAACGGAGGAAAAGCATTAGTTGACAGTGCTAATTTAACATTCAATTCAACAAGTAATACATTGTCAGTTTTCAACGCTACACTAGCTGGTACAGCAAATGCAGCCGAAGTTATTGTTACAAGCTTGACATCAACACGTGTTCCATTCGTTGATACAGACAAGTCATTAACTGATGATAGCACATTCAAATTTACAACAGCTGGTTCTAAACTAGAAGTTGGTAATGTTGATTTAACTGGTGCACTAGTTGCAGCCAATGTAACTTCAAATAATCTAACATCTGGTCGTGTTACACTTGCGGGTACAGCTGGCAAATTAGAAGATAGCGCAAATCTAACATTTAATGGTACTGTATTAACAGTTACAGGTAATGTAGCCGCAACTAACATTTTAACAAATAATTTACGTTATGCTAACGGTGATGCTTGGGATTTACAAGAAGCTCAAGGTACAAACGGTGCAGTACAGTTTAATACTTCTGGAAATTTTGCTGCAAGTGCTAACTTGAATTTTAACACAACAGGTAATGTTTTAACTACAGACAGCTTGGTATTAAATGCTGGTGCAAATATTGCAGGCGATGTTATTGCAGCCAACTTACGTTCTAATGCATTGACTTCTGGACGTGTTGTACTTGGTGGTGCAAGTGGTTTATTATCAGATAGTTCAAGTCTAACATTTGGTTCAGGTAATTTGGGAGTTGCTGGTAATATTGTAATGAGTGGCGCTTCTGCTAACATCAGTGGTGTTAACTATCTACTTGCTAATATTGCTAACGTCATAGATATTAACTCAACCGGTAATGCAAACATTGGTGGTTGGTTAACCGCAAAAGATACAGTTATTGTAGGTAACTTGACAGTTACTGGTACAACAACTAGTGTTAATACTACAACTTCACAATTAACTGATCCTTTACTTGATTTAGGTAACGGTGCAAACGGTGCGGCATTAACAACTAATGATGCATTTGACCGTGGTTTAGTAATGCACACACGTGTTGCTGGTACAAATAAAGATTTGTTCATGGGTTGGGATACTTCTAACACTGAATTCATACTAGCTAAGAATGTAACAGTAGCAGATAACGTTGTTACAGTTCCAGGAACTACTGATGCTGAAAGAGCCGCAAATCTTGGTGATTTACGTTTAAGCAATATCTATGCATACAATGCTAACTTTGGTGGTGTTGTATTCTCAGAAGGTAATGTTACATTGGGTTCTGGAAGTAGTTTTGTTGGTAACGTTAGAGGTGACGTTACTGGTAATATTTCTGGTAACATTAAAGTAGCTGGTGCAAACGGTTCTATTCAATTTGCTACTAACGTAACAGACCATTTTGGTAATACTATAAATGCTACTGCTATTGTAGCAAGCGGGTACTATGAAATCGTTGTACCAGGTACAACTAACTTTACTTTAATTGGTGCAGCCAATAGCCTAGCAGGTACAAGATTCACTGCTTCAGGTGTTGGTACAGGTACAGGTACAGTTAAAACTGTGTCTACATACGGTGACTTAAGTAATGACGGTTCTAATTTACTATATGATAGTGGCAACCTAAGCGTAAACGTTGGTACAGGTGGATATGTTAAGACTGACTATTTAACAGGTACATTAACAACAGCATCACAACCTAACGTAACAAGTTTGGGTAATCTAACAAGTTTACAATCTAATGGTAACATTAAAATTGATAATACTGTTGCAACAAACGGTATTTTAACTGATAATTTATATTATGCAAACGGTGTTGCTTGGGACTTGCAACAAGCATCTGGCTCAAATAATTATATCCAGTTCAACACTGATAATAATTTTGCATCAAGTGCTAAGTTTACATTTAACCCAACAGGTAATGTCTTTACAGTTGATGGTAATGCAAACATTACTGGTAAAGTTGAAACTTCTAACGTATTTGTTTCTACACTGACTTCTGGTCGTGTGACATATGCAAGCACAAGTGGTAAATTAGTTGATGACTCCGCATTCACATTTGGATCAGGAAAATTAACTGTTGGTAATGTTGAACTTTCTGGCACTGCAAACGCAGCCGAAGTTATTGTTACAAGCTTAACATCAACACGTATCCCGTTTGTTGATAGTGACAAGTCATTGACAGATAGTGCTAATTTGACATTTGCAAGTAACGAATTGAAAGTTACAGGTAACGCAAACGTTACTAGCACACTTACAGCAGCCAACGTTATTGTTACTAATTTAACTGGTGGACGCATCACGTTTGCTGAAGTTTCAACGGATCAGTTAACCGATAATGCTAACTTAGCATTTGATGCAAGTACTAATACATTAACAACTGTTACCGCTAATGTAACAACATTAAACGGTACTACTGCAAATCTATCTGGCAATATTTTTGGTGCAAATCTTTATGCTAACTCAGGTACAGTTAAGGCTACATACTTAGAAGGTACATTGACAACAGCAAGCGCAAGTCAAGGAAACATAACAAGTGTTGGTACATTAACATCATTGGCAGTTAGTGGAACATCAAACTTAAATGCAATTAGTAATGTAACTATTACTGGCGGATCTGCTGGTCAAATTATTCAGACAGATGGCGCAGGTAACCTAAGTTTCGTATCTAACGATACAACTAGAATTGTTAATGGTACAAGTAATGTAAGTATTGCATCTTCTGGCGGCAGTGCTGTAACAGTAGTTGCCGGTACTACAATTCTTACTGTTTCTGGTACAGGTGCAAACGTAGTAGGTGTTGTTGAAGCATCAGGTAATATCACTGCAAACAATATTACTTCTAACAACTATATTACTGCAAACAGTACAACTGATGCAACTAATGCAATTACTGGTGCAATTCATACTGAAGGTGGTATTTCTGCTAAAGGCAATATCTACGCCGGTAAGGCAGTTGGTTTCGCAGTTGGAACTGGTGGCAACACAGACAGTGCGGCATACATTCAATACAACTCAACATCAGGTAGTTTAGACTTCATCTTCAATTAATTGGAGATGTTATGGCTACAATTGCGGCAAGATTGAGTAATACAGGGAACCTGTACTGTAACAAAGACAACATTACAGGGTTCAGTGAAGTCAGCCAAGCAAACATAAGCATCACCCCTAATGGGGTGTTTGCTTATACGTTGGATGAATATACAGGCACCGAAAATAGTAAGGCCATGCAACAGCTAAATACGGGTGTACTAAAAATTTCCGGAGTTTTTGACGAAGTATCTGGAATATCATAAGTATATAAGTAAGGTATAAAAACAGCATGGCACTCTTACGTTCAGGCACAAGAATATATGGTAACGCAACAATTGATACGGTGTTGGACATCGATGGTCAAGATGCCGCTACCAGTAACGTAACAGGTGCATTAAAAATAGCCGGTGGTATCGGCGTAAAAGGTAATGTATTCAGTTCAGGAAACATTACAGCACTAAATGCTAATTTGGGCAATCTAGTAATTGCTAATTATGTCACTGGTACACTAACAACAAATGCCCAACCTAATATTACAAGTGTTGGGTCATTAACTTCTTTAACAGTTACTGGAAGTTTAACTGGTAATAATGCTACATTTTCTGGAAATTTAATTGTTAACGGAAGCTTAGTATATGCTAACGTTTCCACATTAAACATTAAAGACCCGATCATTGAACAAGGCGGCGGTGTAGATGGAACAGCACTAGCGACCAATGACTTAAAGGATCGTGGTCAATTATTACATTACTATACGACTGCCCCAGTTGACGCATTCATGGGCTGGGATAATTCAAATGCAGAGTTTGCATTTGGAAGTAATGTAACAATATCAAGTGAGATTATTACATTTAATACATTAGGTAATGTACGTGCTAATACTTTCTTAGGTAATTTAAGTGGTTCTGCTACTACAGTTACTGCATCATCTCAACCAAATATAACATCAGTTGGTACACTACTTAACACTACAATGGGCGGTGCAAACTCATTGTCTGGTGGTAATCTAGTAAGTGCTACTTACTTGACAGGGACAATAACTACTAATGCACAACCTAATATTACAAGTCTTGGAACATTAACTGGATTAAATGTTTTAGGTTCTTCTAATTTAGGTCCTCCCGCAAATGTACGAATTACAGGTGGAATCAATGGTTATGTATTAATTACAGATGGAAATGGTAATTTAAGTTGGGCTGCCGGAGCTAGTGGTTCAGGTAATGCTAACGTTGCAGGCTCTAATACACAAATTCAATATAATGATGGTACTAATCTAGCTGGTAGTGCCAATCTAACATTCAATAATACATCTAACACGTTAACAGTAGACAAAATAACAGTTATTGATTTGAGCGTTACTGGTAATGTTACTAGCAATTTAATACCATCTGTTGATAGCACATATGATTTAGGTTCTAGTAGTCGTAAATTCAAAGATTTGTATCTTTCAGGTAATAGTTTACATTTATCAGACGTAACAGTAACGGCTAACAATGGTAATTTGAGTTTACCAAACACAGTATTCAGTGGTAAAACTTTTGTATCCAATGTAAGTAATTTAAATATTTCAGGTGGAACAAGTGGTTATGTATTAAGCACTGATGGGTCAGGTAATCTAAATTGGGTTAGTGCAGGTAATGCACTACAGTCATCCGGTGGTATTAGCATAGTATCAAACATTGCTAACCTAGTTGCTGGTTCTGCAATTGATGTATCAGTTAGTTATGCTGATGCAAACTTTCCAGGCGGTAAATATACAATTGCACAATTAGGGCCTGTTTCATTAAGTGCAACTGATGTTTGGTATACTGGTTCTGCAACTAAGAATGCTTATTCAAATGCTCTTGCTGGAACGGTTAATACACAAAACGTAAATGTAACATTTGGTTTAGCAAATGCTACATTTAATGTACAAAGTAGTGACTACATCAATATTGGTAGCAGTAATGTAACTGGAGCAAATCTATTAGCACTGAACATTACAGCTAACGGAACATATATAATTCCTAGCGCATATTTAACAGCAGCCAATACACAAACTAATTCAACTGTAGCGGTAACTGCAAACTTAACAACAAGTAGAGGTGCATACACTGCTACCGGAACTTCACTAACTAATACCCCGGCTGTACCATTTAACGTTACAGCACTAAGCGGAACATTCGCAAATTCATCAATTCCATATTGGAGCTTGAATCAAACATTTAACTGGAATGCAACCACTTCAAGCGGTGCAACCGTAGCAAGTGGAAATGTAACATACAGTGGAGTGATCGGTACTTCAGGTACACTAACAAGTGTAGGTGCAACATCAGGAACAAGTGCTTCATTAGATAGCACAATGAATTATACTATAACAAGTAGTGATTATTATGGTGCAGGCGCCTTTGGTGCTGGGAGTAGAACAATGACTGCAACTGTTAATGGTACAGTAACTGCGGCAACAAAATATTATCCATTGTTTTATAAAATAACAGCTAATAGCACAGTGCCGACATTTACTGTAAGCGACAATCGTAACAGTAACACTTATGCAACAGGTCAAGGTGCTTCTACTAACACAACTTCTGGTGATTATCTTTGGTTAGTTATTCCTAATTACCCAAGTAATAGTAGTAGTTTAGCAAGTCATACATTCAAACATGTGTTTGGTGGATTTGATATTGTAGATACACCAACAGTGACCGGTACACAAACTATTACATCAGCCGGACAAAGTTATAACTATTCAATTTATGGCTTTACTGGTTTTACAACAATATCAACAATTATAACAACTTCATAAAATGGCAGCAGCAACCCTTACCTTCCCCTCAGCAACGTTACTTAAAAACGTTGTTAATCCAGTGGATGGGTCAGACGCCGCAACCAAAACATATGTTGATAGTCAAATTTCTAGCGGCGCAAGTGTCGGTGCTGCCGGTAGCAATACGCAAGTACAATTTAATACTGCCAATGTATTAAGTGCAAGTGCTAATTTCACATTTAATAGCGCAACTAGTTTATTAACATTAACTGGCGACGCAATTATTACCGGTAATCTAATAGTTAGTGGTGCAACGGAATATACAAACGTAACAAATATATATGTAAAAGACCCAATCATTGAACAAGGTGGCGGATCAAATGCAGCCGCATTAAGTACGAATGATGGCAAAGACCGTGGTCAATTACTACATTACTATACCTCACAAGCAGTTGATGCATTTATGGGCTGGGACAATTCAAATGCAGAATTTGCATTTGGTAGTAATGTTAGTGTGTCGAGTGAAGTCGTAACATTTAATTCATATGGTAATGTTCGTGCTAATGTATATTATGGTAATGGTAGTCAATTAACCGGAGTTGCCGCAAGTTCAGCAACTTCGGCCGGCACAGTAACAACAGCCGCACAACCAAACATTACTTCAGTTGGTACATTAACAAGTTTAAGTGTATCGGGTAATGTTGACTTCTATGGTGCTAATGTAAGTTTAGGTAATATCAGTAATCTGCATATTACTGGTGGAACAAGTGGTTATTTCTTAACAACAGATGGTTCAGGTAGTTTAAGTTGGGCGGCACAAACTGCACTAACTGCCACTGTAGATGAATTTACTGCTAATGGTTCATATACTACATTTACGTTATCTACTACCCCATCAAGTGAAAATGTTACAATGGTTGCAGTTCAGGGTGTATTACAACCCAAGTCGTCCTATTCATTAATGGGTCCACAATTAACATTTGATGCCGCTCCCCCGGCATCAGCGTTTATTGAAGTAACAACATTTAGTGGTGGAGCCGGTGGCGGCGGAAGTAGTAGTCCTGCACTAACTTGGAATATAGCAAGTAGCAATGCAACTATGGTTGCAAACAATGGATACTTTGTTGACACATCAGGTGGTGCTAAGACAATGACATTACCAACTAGCGCAACATTGGGCGATACAATTCGTATCAACGATTTGGCAGGATCGTTTGCTACAAACAATTTAACAATTGCACGAAATGGTCATAAGATTCAAGGAATAGCTGATAATTTATTAGTAGATGCAGACCAGAGTAGTTTTGGTTTAGTATACAGTAACAGCACATATGGCTGGAAAGTATTGGAGTTATAATGGCAACCACTAATTTAAAAAATATAAAATCATCTGCACTTACTCCTGTTTTAACTGCCGCAGGAATTTCAACAAGTCCCAAAATAACTTCATTGGCGTATGCAGGTGTAACAATTTCGGCTAACGCGGCAGGCGGGGAAACATTAACTATCACTGGATCTGGATTCAGCGCCGGCGCAACAGTGTATGTTGACACTACTAGTTGTACAACTACATATGTAAGTTCAACAAGTTTAACATTTACTGCACCTGCAAAAAGTGCAGGTTCTTATCATCTTTATGTTTATAACACTGATGGAAGTTTTGCTTTAAAACCCGGTGGAATTACATTTATAGCATATGTTGTATCAACAATAGAATATTTGATAGTTGCAGGCGGGGGCGGAGGCGCCGCAAATAGTGGCGGTGGAGGGGGCGCAGGTGGATTAAGAGAATCTACCGTTTCTGTTGCTACAAGTGTTCAATATAATGTTACTGTTGGCGGTGGAGGTAGTGCAGGTGCTGCAACCAGCGTACCTGGACAAAATGGTGGTGCTGGAACTAATTCATCATTAATTGGTGGTGCAGTTAGTATTTCTGCCTCTGGAGGAGGAGGTGGTGTAGGTGCAGATCAAGGCGTTGGTACAGTTACTTCTCAAAATGGAGGTTCAAGTGGTGGCGGCTCCGGAGGACACCCATTAGCCGGTACCGGTAATGCAGGTGGATATACCCCGGTAGAAGGATACACAGGCGGTACTGGAACTACCAGTCCAACTTATTTAGGTGGCGGAGGCGGCGGTGCTACTGCCGCAGGTATCGCCGCAAATGGTATAACAAATGGCACTGCAGGTAATGGTGGTGCCGGTAAAGCATCTAGCATTTCTGGATCTAGTGTAACTTACGCGGGTGGCGGCGGTGGTGGAACTAGAAATGGTTCAGGAACACAGGGTACCGGTGGAGCAGGTGGAGGGGGTGCCGGTAATCATAGTAATAATGCAGGTTTACCCGGAACTGATAATACCGGAGGGGGTGGTGGCGCCGGTGGATGGGCTAGTTCATATGGTGGCGCCGGTAACACAGGTGGTTCCGGAGTAGTAATTATTCGCTATTCAGATGCATTTTCAGCCGCAGTGACAACAACAGGGTCACCTACAATAACAGTAGCAGGCGGATACAGAGTTTACAAATTCACTGCATCCGGCAGTATAACATTCTAAGAGAACGACATGGAAATAGGCGGTGGAATCAGTTTTGGTGGAGGTATAAATTATAACGCCGAAACCACACCGGTCTATATTTTTACAACAACTCCAACTAGTATTAATGAAGGTGCTTCTGGTAGTTTTGTAATTAATACATCATATGTAGCTGACAGTACTATATTATATTGGCAAGTACTTGGCTATCCATATTTTAGTTCGGCTGTTGAGGATTTTTCATCAGTTACCGGTTCTTTTACTGTTACTGCTGGAGTAGGTTCATTTATAGTAACACCAACATCTGATTCACTAACTGAGGGTAGTGAAACATTTAAAGTTCGTATAAGAACAGATTCATCTAGTGGTCCAATTGTTGCTCTCAGCGATGAAGTGACAATTAATGATACAAGTACTACACCCGACGGTGGAGTAGCACAATATTTAGTGGTCGCTGGTGGCGGCGCAGGCGGTGAATCTGGTGCATCAAGAGATTATGGCGGGGGCGGGGGTGCCGGAGGTATATTATCTGGTGCTGACCTTAGCATCACAGCTGGTAAATCTTACACAATTACTGTGGGCGGCGGCGGTTCGTCAGTTGCGGCAAATGGTACTAATTCGGTATTGTCTGGTTCTGGTTTTACAACTAAAACTGCTATTGGTGGTGGTGGTGGCGGATTAACTGGTACGGGCGGTGGCAATGGTAAAGCAGGTGGCTCTGGCGGCGGAGCATCATTTAACTCAGGTACAGTCGGTGGCTCAGGAACTTCTGGTCCCCCAAGACAAGGATATGATGGTGGAGGTCCTGGTGGAGGAGCCACTGCAAGAACTGCATCTGCTGGCGGCGGAGGTGGAGCCACAGCAGCCGGCGTTAAAGCCGGTGGCGGCTTTGGTGGAGCCGGTGGCTCCGGATATCAATGGGTCGATGGCAATTATTATGCTGGCGGCGGCGGCGGTGCATCAGCACTTGGCAAAACTACTTTTGCTGCTGGAGGAATTGGTGGAGGTGGCAGAGGAGCAATAGGTGGTGTTGGTTCTGTTTCTGGTACTGTTAATACAGGTGGAGGTGGCGGTAATAGCGGAAGCGGTGTAGCTGTATCGGGCGGAAGCGGAGTTGTAATTATTCGCTATGCAGATAGTTCACCGGTAGCCTCTTCAACAACTGGATCACCAACAGTAACAGTGTCAGGTGGGTATAGAACATATAAATTTACTGCATCCGGCAGTATAACATTCTAACATTAAAGGAAATTAAATGGCACATTTTGCACAAATAGATGAAAATAACATTGTAAGACAAGTTCTTGTTATAGAACAAGCAGTAATTGATACTGGTTTGTTTGGAGATCCAAGTTCTTTCGTACAAACAAGTTATAACACACATGGTGGAGTACACAGTTTAGGTGGGACACCATTAAGAAAGAATTATGCTGGTATAGGATATACTTACGACTCTGGTCGTGACGCATTTATACCACCTAAACCATTCAATAGCTGGGTATTGAATGAAACTACATGTCAGTATGATGCACCAGTTGCAATGCCAACTGATGAAAAAATGTATACATGGGATGAAGATTCAACTAGTTGGATTGAAGTCACAGATCAATAACCCAAAAATAAGATAAATACAATATAAAGAGGAATAACCATGTCACTATTAAAAATTAAACCGTTTAGCATAGACCAAACTGACACATTCACGTTTGCAAATGCCAATGTCGCCGCAAATCTATTCACTGGTAATGCTAACTTAGGTAATTTAGCTACTGCTAATTTCTTTAGTGGCAACGGTAATGCACTGTTCAGCATTCAGGGCGCTAACGTATCAGGTCAAGTAGCTAACGCAACTGTTGCCGGTACTGTATATACAAATGCTCAACCTAATATAACAAGTGTTGGTAGCTTAAGTGGATTAATAGTTAGTAATGCTACTGGTATAGTTGACTTTACTACAACTGCAAACGTAACGTTAGGTGGTGTAGCAAATTTACATATTGCCGGTGGCACTGATGGTCAATTCTTAAAAACTAATGGTTCAGGTGTCTTAACTTGGAGCGCAGTGGCAGCAGGTACGGGTAACGCAAATATTGCGGGCGCAAATACTCAAATTTTCTTCAATAATGCTAATAATTCATCGTTGGGAGCAAGTGCTAATTTAACGTTTGACTCAACTACTAAAACATTAACGGTAGATTTAATTTCTGCTAATGGTTCCGGATTAACAGCATTAGCTGGTGCTAACGTTACTGGAACAGTAGCAAATGCAAATAACTCAGCATATCTTGGTGGTACTATAGCTTCTAGCTATTTACTAACTACAGGTACAGGTAGTTCTTTAACAGCAATTACAGGTGCAAATGTAACTGGTACTGTAAGTTCAGCAACAGTGGCAGCAAGTGCAAACTCGGTGACAGGTGGTAATGTATCAGGTCAAGTAGGTAATGCATTAATAGCCGGAACAGTATATACAAATGCTCAACCAAACATTACATCAGTTGGCACATTAAGTAGTTTAGATGTTACTGGTAATATTGCAAGTGGTAATGCAAATCTAGGTAATTTAGTTATAGCTAACTTCTTTAGTGGTAGTGGTGCTAATTTAACAAGCATTGCCGGTGCTAATGTCACTGGATTTGTTCCAAATGCAAATGTTGCAAATACTGCATTTGCTGTTACTGGTTCTAATGTATCAGGTCAAGTAGGTAATGCATTAATTGCGGGTACTGTCTATACAAACGCACAACCTAATATCACTTCAGTCGGAACATTAAGTAGTTTAAGTGTTACAGGTGATATTGGAGGAGCCAATCTAACATTAACTGGTAATTTAATCGTAGGCGGAACAACAACTTCGGTCAACTCAACCGTTACACGTGTGGTTGATCCAATATTCGAATTAGGTGGCGGTGCAAATGGTGCAGCATTAATCGGAGATGACAATAAAGACCGCGGTGTGTTATTGCATTACTATAGTGGCGGAGCCGCACTAGACGCATTCATGGGTTGGGATGATAGCAATGGTGAATTTGGTGTTGGTAGTAATGTATCTTTAACCGGTGAGGTAGTTACTTTCACTAGTTATGGTAATCTACGTGCTGATGTATATTTTGGTAACGGTAGTCAGTTAACCGGAGTTTCAGCTACATCATCTTTTAAAATAGCAAACGGTACAAGTAATGTAAATATTGCTACAGTTGATGGTAATGTAACAGTGGGGGTTGGTGGTACTGCCGGTGTCGTAACAATATCAACTACTGGAGTCAACATCGCAGGTTATGCAAACTTGGGTAGTGGTAATTTAATAACAACCGGCAACATAGAAGGTGGATATGTAATTGGTAATGGTAGTAGTTTAACCAGTCTGACTGGTGCTAATGTTACCGGACAAGTATCAAATGCATTAATATCAGGTACTGTTTACACTAATGCTCAACCAAATATTACGTCAGTTGGTACTCTAACCGGAGTTACTAGTACAGGTATTATTAACTTAACTGGTACAAGTAATGTTGCATTGGGTGCAATAAGCAATGTACATATCACCGGTGGTTCAGCAAACTACTTCTTAAAGACAGACGGATCGGGTGGACTAAGCTGGTCAGCATTACCTTCAACTACAATCAGCGTTGATACATACACCGGTGACGGTACTTGGACAATGCAAACATTGAGTTCTACTCCAGTTAATATCAACTATACACTAGTTGCAATTGGTGGTGTATTTCAACCAAGAGATGCATATGCTTTAACTGGTGCAGTTATCACGTTTGATGATCCTCCACCAAATGGTGCTATCGTTGAAATCACAATAATTAATGGTGGTACAGCCGGATCATTGGGTTATGTTTATCAAGGCATTAATTCAAGCACTACTGCAATTTCAGGTGTACGATATTTAATAGATACTACAGCCGCCGTAACACTAACATTACCAGCATCAGCAAGTTTAGGTGATGAAGTTGGCATCATAGATGCTACAGGTAATGCAGGTACACAAAACATTACTATTGCAAGAAACGGTGGGAATATTGAAGGTTCTGCAAGTAATTTAACTCTTACTGTAAACCGTTCTGCAATTACTTTAGTTTATTACAATAGTACACAAGGTTGGGTTAAAACGCAAAGATAATTTAATAAGTAGTTAACCACAATGGCATTAGAAAAAATAAGACCCAGAATAGTAGATGAGACCGGTAACTACACATTTAATAATGTAACAGCAACCGGAAACCTTGTCACCTTAAATGCTAATCTTGGTAATGTTGCACTTGCAAATTATGTAAAAACTGACAATCTATTATACGCTAATGGTGTTCCTTGGAATTTTGGAGGAGGCGGTGGCGGTGCAACAGTTGCAGGTACAAATACACAAGTACAATTTAATGACGGTGGTTCATTTGGTTCAAATGCAAATTTTGTATTTGATAAAAGCACAAATAGGTTAACAGTAGATAACATAACTGCTAACGGTGCGGCATTAACTAATCTAACTGGTGCAAATATATCTGGTACGGTAGCAAATGCAAACTTTGCAGCCTATGCAGGTAATATCACATTAGCCGCACAAAGTAATATAACAAGTCTAGGGACATTAACAAGTTTATCTGTTACTGGAAATATTTCTACTGGTAATGCTAATCTTGGTAATTTAGTAATAGCAAATTTCTTTAGTGGTAGCGGTAATAATTTAAGTAATATTCAAGCCAGTAATATAACAGGTGCAATAGCATATGCTACTACCGCTAACGCAGTAGCTGGTTCTAATGTATCCGGTGCAGTGTCATATGCCGCAACTGCTAATGCAGTAGCCGGCGGTAATGTAATGGGGCAGGTTGGTAATGCACTAGTTGCAGGTACAGTCTATACTGCGGCACAAACTAATATCACAAGCGTAGGCACGCTAACAAGCCTAACAGTTACCGGTAACATCACGGGCGGCAATGCTAATTTGGGTAACGCAGTAACTGCTAATTACTTTATCGGTAATGGTGCATTGTTAACAGGTGTAGATACATTAACTGTAGGTAATGCTGGATTTGCTGACGGTGCAAATTATATTTCAAATGGAACAAGTAATGTAAACACTCCAATAGCTAATGGTAATATTACAGTAAGTATAGGTGGTGTAGCAAACACAGTAGTATTCACATCAACTGGTATGAATGTCTCCGGTAATATCACTACTTCTGGTAGTGGTGGCAACCTATCTGGTGCAAACTATGTAATTGCTAATTACTTTACCGGTACATTAACAACAGCCGCACAACCCAATATTACGTCAGTTGGCACACTAACAAGTCTAATTGTTAGTGGTAATCTAACAGTATCAGGAACAACTACTACAGTTAATTCTACAACTACACGGGTAGTTGATCCAATATTTGAATTAGGTGGCGGAGCAAATGGCGCGGCATTGGCAGCAGATGACAACAAAGACCGCGGCTTATTGTTACACTATTACAGTGGAGCGGCGCCAGTTGACGCATTTATTGGATGGGATGATTCAAACGCAGAATTTGCATTTGGTAGCAATGTAGCAGTTACAAGTGAAGTTACAACATTCAATAGTTTAGGTAATGTACGTGCTAATTTCTTCTTGGGTAATGGTAGTCAGTTAACAGGTGTTTCAACAGCAATATCATTAGTTAATGGTAATAGTAACGTAGTAGTAGCCGCTAATAGTAATGTAACTATATCAGTAACAAGTGTAGCAAACGTAGTAACTGTAACTTCAACTGGTGTAAACATTGCAGGTTATGCTAACTTAGGTAGTGGTAATCTAATAACTACGGGTAATGTCAATGCCGGGTTTATAACAACTACAAGTAATATCAGTGTAGGTAGTAACTACTTCTTAGGTAATGGATTTTATTTAACGGGTATTGATGCTGCCGGACAACTTGCTAATGGTACTAGTAATATTAGAATACCAACAGCTGGTGCAAATATTACGTTCACAGTTAATGGCACAACAGCGGCTAATATAACAAGTACCGGCTTAGCATTATTAGGTACAGGTAACGTAACTGCCGGTAATGTATATGCAAATGCGGGTACAATTGGAGCAAGTGCATTAGTTGGCACACTAAGTACAGCAAATCAATATAATGTAACAAACGTAGGTACATTAGGTAACTTAGCAGTAACTAGCAACATAACATCTGGTAACGCTAACTTAGGTAACGCAGTCACTGCTAATTACTTTGTAGGTAATGGTAGTCAGTTGACTGGTTTGGGTGGTGCAGGATATATCTTTAATGGTACTAGCAATGTCTTTATTGCAACTAGCGGTGGTAATGTAAGTTTCACGGTTGGTGGAGCTACAAATGTTTTAACAGTTGTTTCAGCTGGTGCAAATATTGGTGGTTATGCAAACGTAACAGGAAATCTTTCAGTTGTTGGTAACATTACTAGTGGAAATGCTAATTTAGGTAATGCAGTAGTTGCTAATTACTTTACTGGTAACTTCTATGGTAATGCTAATACAGCAGGCACAGTAATAACTGCGGCTCAGCCAAACATTACTTCTGTTGGTACATTAACAAGTCTAGATGTTTCTGGAACTGCAAACTTAGGTACGGCTAGTAACGTTAAAATTGGTGGCGGTGCAGCCGATTATTTCTTAAAGACTGACGGTGGCGGTAATTTAAGTTGGGCAGTACCCGCAGGTGGCGGTGGTGGTGGCGGAACAAGTTTAACTTATACTTCAGCTACCGCACCACCAGCAAGCGGTAACATTTTAGGTGACCAATGGTTTAACACATCAGGTAATATATTATACGAATTCATCAGTGATGGTTCGGCAAGTTATTGGGTTGATGTATCAAGTCCTACAACATCTACATCTACTCCAACAACATTAGATTTAGCAAATGTGTCTATAGCAGGCGGTAGTAATGGTCAAGCAATAGTAAGTAATGGCGCAGGTGGATTAAGTTTTGCAAATATATTTTTAAATATTACTGCACCCATAAGTAATACCGCAATAGGAACACCCGGACAAATGGCATATAGTAGTGGTAATTTGTATGTGTGTGTGGCCACTAATACTTGGGCTAAATTTAGCGGAACAACAAGTTGGTGATTATAAATATAGAATAAGGTAAAAAATGGCATTTCCAAGTAGTCCAGCAAATAATCAAGTAGCGGTACAAAATGGTATCACATATACCTACAACAGTACTTATAGTTCTTGGACACGTAATCCTGCTACATTACCTACTTTAAGTGTATACATTGATACATTTACGGGTGATGGTATCTCAACAGCATTCACATTAAGTCTTACACCAGGTGGTGCAGACTTTATCAGTATTAATATTGACGGTGTAAGTCAGTTAAAGTCAGCATATACATTATCAACTAACATAGTAACATTTACTGGTATACCTGATGTTGGTTCAATTATTGAAATTAAGTCATGGAATGCGGCTACAGTTGGTGTGTTAACTGGATTAACATTTGATAGTTTTACTGGCGACGGCACTGACACTACATTTACATTAAGCACAAGCCCAACAAATAAAAACTATACACTAGTAACTGTTGGTGGTATCACACAAGAAAAAGTTAATTATAATGTAAGTGGAACAACACTAACATTTACTACAGCACCCCCAAACAATGCACCAATTGAAGTAATGACGTTTGGTCCTGCGGTTAATTCTGGAATAGTGGGCGGCATTAATTCACAAGTACAATACAATAACTCAGGTGCATTGAGTGGTAGTGCAAACTTGACATTCAATAATACTTCTAACACGTTAGCAGTAACAAATATAGAAGTTACTGGAGCAAATTTAGGCTCTGCTAGTAACTTAGTAATTACAGGTGGAACAAACGGGCAATTGCTATCTAGCAATGGTTCAGGTGGAGTAAGTTGGACTAGTATAACTTCAACTATTAATTCTAGAGCCTTAGTAATGGGAATAATATTCGGAGGATAATATGGCAATACCAAATTTACTAAACACATCATCAGTTTATGGGCAATGTACAGGGAAAATTTTGACAACTGGCAGTCAAGATATAATCACAAACACCACTAATCAAACTATTAAAATTAATACTTTTCTTGCTACTAATATTACTGCTAGCGCAGTAACAGTAACTATTGGTTATTATGAGAATTCAACGACAACTACATTTTATATGTTATACCAGACTCAAGTGCCTGGAAATGGTTCACTAGACGTTTTTAATAGACCATTCTATTTAAAAGAATCTGATAAAATTACTGCACTTGCTGGTGCGGGCACATCAATTCATGTAGTAGCTAGTTGGGAGTCATTAGCATAATGCGTAGAGTCAATGGAAGCGTAATAGGACCAAAGGTACAAACTTCGGCTTCAGGCGCCATTGGCATATGGTCTTTGGGAGAAATGGCTTTATTACAAGTTAGTGGTAATTGGCCCACACCAACATATTCTATTGATATAATTGCTGTAGGTGGAGGAGGCGGTGCCGGCGGCACTGATGGATCTACTTCCGGCGCGGGCGGCGGTGCCGGTAGCGCAGTTTATGGTACTATGACTGTATCAACATCACAAACATTAAGTGTTGTAGCTGGCGGGGGCGGTGGCGTAGGAGCATCAAGTACTACCGGTGGCGGCGGCTCAGCTGGAGCAAACGGCGGCGGCATTGGTGGTGGCGCTGGCGGATCCCCATCGTCAGGTGCTGGTGGCGGTGGCGGTGGATGGAGTGGAGTATACTCAGGAGCTACATATTACCTAGTTGCAGGCGGCGGTGGTGCCGCCGAAGGTACTGCAAATGATGTAGCAACACCCGGCGGAGGAAGTCAACCAAACGGAGCTAATGGAACTAGTTTAACAGGTGGAAACGGAACGCAATACTCAGGTGATGGTGGCGGAGGTGGTGGAGGTGGTGGCGGATATTACGGTGGATTAGGACAGTCTAACCTAGCAACAAGTGGCCAAGCATCAGGTGGCGGAAACTATGCAAATGGAACTTATGTTACTGGTTCAAGTTTAAACAACGGTGGTTCAGGTGCTTCACAACCCAGCGGTAGTAATCCCGGACTACCGCCATCTATATCATGGACTGGATATTCAAATGATGCCGGAAATGGTGGTAATGGCTCCGGAACTCCAACATCAGGAACAGCAGGTAAAGTAATTATTCGTTATCTTGGTGCTCAACGAGGTAGTGGTGGTACATATTCTTCTTCGGGTGGCTATTCATATCACACATTTACTGGAACTACTCCAGTGACATTTACAGCGTAAGGAAATATATGCCATTAACAAAATTAGAACCATACATGGTAGACACAACAGAAACGTTTACGTTTGCTAATACTACTGTAGGTAATATTATCGCTACAAACGTTACTTCATCGGGAACTGTATCAGCTAATACTGCAAATACAGTTACTGCATCTTCACAACCAACAATAACAAGTGTGGGTACATTAACTGGATTAGACATTGCAGGTACATTAACATACAATGCAGTAGTTGAACCATTAGTTTATAAGACCGGTGCTACAGGAACAGTAGTGCATGATGTGTCGCAGGCAGCTACTTTCTATCATGCTAGTATGTCTAGTAATTTTACTGCTAGTTTTTCAAATGTTTCAACAGTCGATGCTAGAATTACAACAGTTAGTTTGATATTATCACAAGGTGCAACGGCGTATGTACCAAATGCTAACGTAATCATTAATAGTAATTCACAGACTATAAAATGGTATGGAAATATAACTCCTTCGGGAACAGTAAACGGTACTGATGTTATAACATTTACCTTTATAAAAGCTAATAACAATTTCACTGCTTTTGGTCAATATGTATTTTTTATATAATTATGCCTAGACTAAATTCTTTCAATAGCGGGTCGTTCGGGATGACCTCCTCATATGCACAAAGCCAGTCATATGCTATTGGTGGAAACTCTGAATATTTTTCCACAGTCTCAAATATTCGTTATAGAGTCCATGTATTCACTACAATTGGAATTTCAACTTTTATTAATCCTAATCCTAAATTAACTTTTGATTACTTGATTGTTGCCGGCGGCGGAGGTGGCGGCTATTGTAATCAAGGCGACGGGGGAGCCGGTGGAGGTGGCGCTGGCGGTTTAATTTATGTAACGGGTGCAACAATTGGAGTTGGAACATATTCTATAGTTGTCGGTGATGGTGGTTCAGCAGCCA
>Ga0209191_1000556_pt1 | contig 28575 bp, 55 predicted proteins | sample S_130626_EF_Meta_FD_187320 | JGI IMG/M metagenome (GOLD analysis project Ga0209191, IMG submission 187320) | Freshwater microbial communities from Lake Simoncouche, Canada to study carbon cycling - S_130626_EF_MetaG (SPAdes) (version 2) | ecosystem: Environmental > Aquatic > Freshwater > Lake ...
GTTTACATTCAATCTGACTTTGATGAAAATGGGTATGGGCAAAAACTTTGCGATAGAGCAAATAAATTTGCAGATAAGTCCGACAAAAGAAGGAACGAAATCTACGAACAAGCAGGAGAATGAAATGATCGCTATCTGTAACTCACAGATAGCGATCATAATTTTTTATAATGCGGTTCAACTTGTGTACTGTATTGGGAATCGTTGTTAGTAACTTAAACAAAGGAGAATTGAAGATGTATGTAAAAGCAAAAACTACAGAGGAAAAACTGATCGATCTTGTCAGGGAGCTTGCTGAACATTTAGAAGATGTTTACATTCAATCTGACTTTGATGAAAATGGGTATGGGCAAAAACTTTGCGATAGAGCAAATAAATTTGCAGATAAGTCCGACAAAAGAAGGAACGAAATCTACGAACAAGCAGGAGAATGAAATGGCACACGATGAAAAGCTATATGAAAAATGCGTACAAATTTATGAAGCAGATGGGCAACATGCAGTAATGGAATACTGTAACAAGATTGGACATAAGACATGGGGCAAGTGCAAGCCTTGTGATCATGATCACAGTCCAATCATGGATGATAACTTTATGACCTGTTTAGTTTGCGGACATTCCACCTATCACGATTAGTGCGGTTCAACTTGTGTACTGTATTGACATTCAAAGGAGGACAACAATGTGGATACCAGAACCTAGTGACATAGATTGGATGAAAGATACATATGCCATAATTAAAGAAGGTGGCATATGGATTGCTCCAATGAGTGGTCAGCAATTCAAGAAATCAAACAACCAATTAATTTGGTTAAACGAAACAGTTGGTGATAAGTATTCAATATTCGAGCGTAGTAAAATAATCGGAAAGTTTTTGAACATAAAAGTTCTTAAGGAGAGCGAATCACATGGGTCGTGAAATATTTAAAGGGCATGAAGTATTCAAGGCTATTCCTTATGATGAAACTCCAATGCCAGCAGCTAAAAAGAAGTGTTGTCAAAGTCCAGATGTTAAAAACGAAGGACTAAGTGGTGATGTTTGGAATTACCATTGTTACCATTGTGATAAAACATGGAGTGAAAATGCGAAAAACAAATGATGTTATAACTGAGATTGTCAAGCTAATTGAAGAAGCCATTGGTTACACAGAAGCCGATATGCAACATTCATTAGAATCAAATGCTAAAGAACAAGCTGCCAATGATAAAGAGAGAACGAACAACTTATCAAAAGCATTGTACTTAGTTAAAATTTCTTTTAAACAATAAATCGGGTTCAACTTGTGTACTGTATTGGGAATTGTCTAACAAAGGAGGACAACAATGGAAGAAGATTATTATTACGAAAGAGCTACTCAATCCGATGCGTGTCGGGAGTATGCTCGTAATGCTGGTTCTGACCGACCAGATAAACCTTGGATTTTAACACCTTGGGATACTTGGGAAAGAAATCCTAATTATTCTGGCCCACCTGTTACTTGGCATCCCGAAGACGATCCAGCAGATCGATAAGGAGTTTAAAATGGATTTTTTACAGACCATGTTCTTTGGATTTTGTGTGATATATCTATCTGTTGTTTTACCGATTACTTTTTGTGTTGCTTTTGTTGCAGTTATTGTAAGCATAATCAATTAAGGAGAATGATATGAAAGTTGATGACAAAATTAAGAAGTTGCTTGTTTCTTTCGTTGATTTCTTTGAAGAATCGTTAAGCGAACTTGACGAAGCTAAAGATGGAAGCACGATAAAAATAAGTATCGACTCGATATCGAATTTGCACAATTCATTTCCAGTCGAATTGATTAGAGAAAACAAAGAGTTAATTGTTTTGGCTAGTTTCACTAAAGACTTATTTGTCGAAGTAATAGAAGGTTTGAGGGAAATTGAAAAAGTCGGTGTTGGTGCTAGTCATGTTAATGTTAGTTTGGAACACATAATGAATATTGGTGTTGAATTTGATAAAGTAGTAGAACATTTTCGTAACGAAAAGTCCACTTCGCCTATTGGCAAGTGGTATTAACCAAGGAGAGTTTATAATGCGAGAAAGTTACAGCATCTTGTACGCTGTTAATGACGAAATATTTAAGGTTGGTAAATTTGAAACAGAATATGATGCCATTAACAACATAAGAAACAATGAAGAATTTGACATTGTGAATCAAAGGATTTACTTGCTTCATCCCGATCACAGAATGACCGAGTTTTGTATGAATGACATTTTAACCAAGGAGAGTTTATAATGCGAGAAGTTTCTTATTTCACGAAGAAAGAACTTTTAAAGGCCAACAAAGTAGCCATCAGTCGTGGCTATAATAGAACCTTAACTGACGAAATAAATAAGCTAGATGCTTCGCTTTATTTCCCAGTCATGTTTTCTATGATCCACGAACATGCTGGTGGAGACAAAGTAGATCCTCATGTTCGTTGCCATATTTGTCTTGATGAACATGGCAGTACCGTGTATTTGGATTGTGACTTTGAAATTTTCAATAGTCTTGGAAAATTTCAATCTAAAACTAAGGAGCTTGCAACATGAAAGTTGCTAACAATTCTGCGATAAAGGAATACAACGAATTACTATCTGGTGCTTTTCGTTTCGAAGACGAATGGCACAGTTATGTACTTCGTTGTTGCCCTAATAGGCACCAAGACAGGGAATCATTGGCGTTAGATGTTTGTTCTAATTTGCTGATGTTGGCCAGAGGAAAGTTATCCGAAAAGATAAGTGTTATCCCAAGTCATGATGAGATGATTAAGTATTTTTGCACTTGTGCGAAGTACACTTGTCTAAGGGTAATGAAAGAACAGCGTCCTACATATTTGAGTGTTATTGGCCTTAAGTATGCTACACCGCAATTCGGACAGTACCAGTTTGAATTTAACGAATTACCAGTTAAAGATCATCAAACTACAGAAGTTTATTACAAAGATGTTTTAAATCACATATTCGAAGTAATAGACGCTAAGTCAAAGACTTGCAATGGTGCGGTCACGAACAAGTACGAACTGGCAAAGATGTTAATGGAAGCTGCTCAACAAGATTATGATTTTTCTTTTTCCAGCATTTCCGAAAGCATCAATGTAAGCAGATCGACATTAGACAATGCCATGGTGGAATTGCGTAATGAGATAAAGAGGGCTGCTCCAGAATATAAATTGTATGAAGCAAGGGTGAAAGCCTATCGCATCAAACAAAAGATAAAGAAAGCTAGACTCAAGGCTAGACTCAAGGCTAGACTTGAAGCACAGAAAGATTAGCGTTTCAACTTGTGTACTGTATTGATTGTTAAGAAAGGACAACATGAATTGGAGAAAATTCATATTTGCAGGATTTTCTACTTTTTATTTTTATCCACCTTCTGGTGCTGAATTTAGATACAGAGTTATAAAGGAAGAAGATGTTTATAACATTTATAGAATAGGTTTTATGGCATCTTTTGACAGATCAAGGTCTTCGTTTGATAAAACACTAATAGGTCAAATAAACGAACATGGGATTATTCCTTTGTCCGACTTCTATGAAACAGAAAGGTTCTTAGATATGACCTTGCGGTTTCTGTTTAAAAACAGATCTAAATTCTTAAACAGGTTGGGCATCAAGATACATCATGCTGGTTACTGTGCCAGATGTAACAGGGTTCTTAAAACACCAGAAGCAATACAACATGGTATTGGAGATGAGTGTTTTAGTGAAATGAAAGTTAATCCAAAAGATAAGTTCGTAAATGTAGGATGCAAAAAAACAAAAAGGAGCAAGAAATGAGAGTTATAGCTTTGGTTATATTGGTTGTCTTGTTGGCAACAATGTGTGGTTGTAGGTGCTGCAAAGAGTCCAAATGGGAAAGCACAGTAAATACTTCAACAAGGATTTACATCGATAGACCTCAAACCATAGAGGCAATAGATGTGTCCGCTACATTGAGAAGACAATGGTAAAACAATTATACCTTTGTAGTAAATGCAAAAAAGCTGGTGTTAAAAGTAGTAAGGCAAAGATGTTTGAAAGTTTCTTTTGCCCAAAGTGCAATCAAACCAGAACTTTGTTTCTTCCAGAACCAAAGAAGGAATTGCAAAAAGCACCAGTTCCTGTTATAAACGAAATCCCTTGGGGTATTCCCTTACCACCACAGATACCAGTAATCGAATACAAAACAGATAAAATTATAAAAAGTTATAATTCTGTTTCTATATGGCATGTGGTTGTTTTCGTCATGGGATTTATATCTGCGTTACTTGTTATGAAAATTCGATAATCACTTCAACTTGTGTACTGTATTGACAATCGTGTAGAACAATAATATAAGGAAAAATAGAAATGGCATCTAAAGACATGGAACTAAATGACAAAAAGGTTTTAGAGTTTAGCGAAAGGTTTTTCAAGTTAATGGGAGGACACATTCGTAATGTCGTCAATAATGTTGAAGTAGATGTTCCTATTTTCGTGAGACAGCTTGATGGTATAATCTATGCTTACACAGGCAAAGAAGAAGTCATAGCTGATACTCCAGAAATTAGAAACAAAAAGATATCATCTGTTTCTAAAATGTTGAAAAAGATATCTTCCATGGAAAGTTCCGATATAGTTGCCGAAGTTTCTAAGAACAAGAACATTCCAGAAGAAGATGTGGAAGTGTTCAAGAACATAGCGAAGGAATCTGATCGAGACATGATGATTGCTAATTATATGTGTCACATGACATTGTTAATGATTTTGCAATTAAATCCCAAACCATTAATGAAAAAAGTAAGGAAGAAAAAAGATGACATTGATACTGACACTAAAGAATAACAATGATGAAGAACTTGAACTTGTCTCTGTAAACAAACTGAAACTAAAGCGAGGTGGAAATGATTATCTTGAAACCTTGCCTTGGTATTCAGATGGCAAAGATTGGTTTGTTGAAAAGGAATTAATCAAAGATTATATTAAAGGAGCATAAGATGTTATTGATAGATCGAATCGATGAGTTTAAAAAAATAGCTAGAATTGCCTTTGATGATGATGGCACTCATTTGACATTGTACATTCTCAATATCAATGGGGTTTCTAAATTACAGCCATGTTTTTGGAAAAACCAAGAAGACAAGATTGAATCTATCAATTCATTGAAGGAAATGATAGCAAGCGGTGAATTGAGAGAGTACATATTCATCGCAGAAGCATGGATTGTTGAAAAGGAATTGTCGAGTTCGATCAAGAGCGTAACTGATCACATCGGTGAGATGGGTAGTTTAGAACATTACCCCGAAAGAAAAGAATCATTAATCATTGAATATGCAAGTTATAAGGCCAACAAGTCTTATATTGCAGAAATCAATCGTGACAATGATAAGGTTACACTTGGGGATTGGACTACTTGGGATAAGAGTCATTCATTTAATGGGTTGGTCTACGGTAAGATGCAGAACTTGTTTGAGATATCAAAAGCTGCATCTAATTAATTGATAACATTAACGGGCATTAAGGTACAAACCTTAATGCCCGTTTTTTTTTGGTTTCAAATTTTACTGTACATTCGTACAAATCACTTATTTTCATATTACACTTAGCACACAATCATCCGACGGGTCCTTTTGAATTATTATCCGACAGGTCATACAGGTTAAACAGGTTAACCAGTCAGACTGGACATACAGGATAGACAGGATTCATAAGTGTAATTTGAAGTCACTCAAATCAAATTCCGAGCGCACTGGTTGTGACACTTATCTTAAGATTACACTTATCATTATGGACCACGTGCTATTAGGAATTCTGTCGCTTAAATTAAAACCCAATCAACCCCAATTACCCAAATTAACATTGCACGGCGGATGTAGCTCCTGAAGATCAATAAGTGTAATCTCAAGATAAGTGAAAGTAACCGACAGGTGTTACTGGTCATACTGGTGCAACTGGTCATACTGGTGCTACTGGCATTACTACCTAAGTGTAACTTTAAGATAAGTGAAAGTTACACTTATCGCCCACCAGCAGCTTCTCGTGGCACTTATAAAGTTATTTTAAATACCCAGATTAACATTGGTTGGCGGAGAGTCGTCCCCGGGCTGCAGACGGGAAGCTAAGTGTAACTTTATGGTAAGTGAAAGTTATCAAGATTAAGATTGGTTGGCGGAGAGTCGTCTCGGTCGTGTCCTGCTGGTTTCGTAAGTGTAACTTTAAGATAAGTGAAGTTACCCATATCAACATTGGTTTCGGTTGTTCCAGTAAAACCAGTATGTTCAGTCTGACCTGTCGAACCAGTAAAGCCAGTAGCACTACTTAAGTGTAACTTTGTGTTAAGTGAAAGTTAGACGTCTGGGTGACCAATGTTTCATAAGTGTAGCTTTGTGTTAAGTGAAAGTTAGACGTCTGGGTGACCAATGTTTCATAAGTGTAACTTTGTGTTAAGTGAAAGTTAGACATCTGGGTGACCAATGTTTCATAAGTGTAGCTTCCACTTATCTTAAAATTACACTTATCAAAAAAGTAAGTGGCGTATTAGGAGTTTCTTCATATAAATTAAAACTCAATTAACCCAAAATACCCAAATTAACATTGCACGGCTCTTCTAAATCCTGAAGACTAGTAAGTGTAACTTTAAGATAAGTGTTAGTGTCGAGATTACACTTTTGAATATGTGATCGACGCTCGTCAGTCGGACTTAGAAATTTCCAAATTAGATTTTTAAATTTAAAATTTAATTTAGGGGGTGGAGGAATTCCCCCACCCCGTGGAACAAAGATAAGTGTAATGGGCATAAGTGGAACCTTGTAGTTTACTGTAATTACATTTATGAATATTCATTTTTGTCGGATTATTCGACTATCGATTGATATTCCAGTTATCAGAAAGTTACACTTATTTCAGACAGATATGTCTAAACAGCACTTTTTTCAAAATTCCGGTTCTGGAGTGATTATTTTTAAAAATTCTTTTTTTTTTTTAATATGACCTTTTAACACTTATCTTAAAATTACACTTAATTAGTCTTTTAAAATTCCGGTTCTGGGGTGATTATTTTTAAAAATTCTTTTTTTTAATGTGACCCTCAATTGAAGTGGTAGGTGCAACTTTGTTCTGGGATCATTATCGAAGTGGTAAGTGTTACCTTAACACTTATCTTAAAGTTACACTTAAGTAGTCTTCAGGTTCTCCATCAGGTTCTCCATCAGGTTCTCCATCAGGTTCTCCATCAGGTTATCCATCAGGTTATCCATCAGGTTATCCATCAGGTTATCCTGATGGAAGTTTTCGAAGCAGTAAGTGTAACTTTACGATAAAATGAATAATCCTATTTTATCCAAATAGCCCAAATTGACGGACGGTAACTTCATGTTCATAAGTGTAATCTTGAGATAAGTGTTAGTGTCGAGATTACACTTTTGAACATGAAGGTCGACGCTTCGTTTGTCGAACTCAAATATTGCCAAATTAAATTTTTAATTTTTAAATTTTAGTGGAGTAATCTCCGCACGTCTCAGGAAACAATAAGTGTAATGACCCAGATCAAAACATTTCGCAGGCAACAATAAGTGTAATGATCAAGATCGACATTTGATGGAGATTACTCCGCACGAGAATACGGACAAAACTAAGTGTAACTTTGTGTTAAGTATAAGCCTACCCATATTAACATTTTGAGGTCGGAAAGTCTTCCCTGTAGCTTTAAACTGGCTAAGTGTAACTTTGTGATAAGTATAATCTTACCTAGATTAACATTTTTAAGTCTGGAAGGCTTCCCTGTAGCTTTAAACTGGCTAAGTGTAACTTTGTGTTAAGTATAATCCTACCCATATTAACATTTGGTGCTGGCAGCGTCTCCGGGTCTGCAGACGGGCAACTAAGTGTAACTTTGTGTTAAGTGAAAGTTGTCAAAATTTATGTGACCAAGACCTGTTCGGAACTGTATGAGATATAGAGGGAAATTGTAATAAGGAGATTAGAAATGATACTGCCAGAGAACATCGTCAAAATATTAGCCTCGTCTACTTTCAATAAAGTAAAGAATACTCTTTTACTTATCGAACTTGCTCAATACTTCAAAAAACATGGACATTACCCGAAACGCACATCTTACATTAAAGAGTCGATTAAACTTTGTGACTTTTTATCGATAAGAAGAAAAGCGTACAAAGATTACATCAATGGAACTAACAAACATAAAGTAGCTTGGCATCCATCAGATATTGAAGTTGCCAAAACCTTTGGGCTTCCTAATGACTGGATGCTTACTAGAGATTGCGAAAAATACAGTAACACAAAAGTAATTGAACTTGCTGAACACTTTAAAAAATATGTTTCATATCCAAAACAGAATACAACTCTGGGAAGATTTCTCAAAACCAAAAGAGAAAACTACAAACGTTATTTGCGTGGCAACATCACAACAGGAATCTGGCATTCATCAGATATACAAATAGCTAAAATACATGGCCTGCCCGACAATTGGATTAATCCAAGCAACATGTCCGAGACAGAACTCAAATCTTGCTATTTTTCAGCGTCCCGGAATTCCTGAAGTAACTAAGTGTAACTTTTTTATAAGTGTAAGCTACCCATATTAACATTTGATGGCGGAATTTGTTCCCGGCGTGAACGTGTTTCTTTCATAAGTGTGATTTTGTGTTAAGTGAAATTTTCCATATCAACATTGTCTGATTGTCTGCTTGAAAGGTACATCCGGCTACCGTAGCAGCCTAAGTGTAATTTGTGTTAAGTGAAATCCACATTACAGTTATTGAATTACCCGACAAGGCTGTGAGAGATTACTCTGCGACTTAGAGCAATTACAGTTATTGAATTACCCGACAAGGCTGTGAGAGATTACTCTGCGACTTCCGAGCAATTACACTTAATTTTTTCTGCGTTGAGAATACTTGTTCAAACAATTACACTTAGTTGTTTGAGCATGTTCAAAGGTATTACTTTGTGACAACCATTGCTGATATTACACTTAGTTTTTAGAAAAACACTTTATGCGGGAGACCTCCCGCATAAAGCTAAAAAATAAATGTAATGTGCCTCATATGTGTAATCAAATTAGGCATAATTTTATAATTAATTACATAATGGTTCAACTTGTGTACTGTATACAAGTATTGTGGCGTAATAACTTTTAAGGAGTATGCTATGGAACTCAGTTTGTTACCTATTGATGTTGGTTTCGACCTAAAGGAATTATCTATTCCTGTGCGTATTTCAAATAAAGTAACTGGTGTTTTCTATTTAGATTCTGATAATAATAAGACTGAATTTTTTGGAAGTAGCGAAGAAATTAGAAAAAAACTTGAAGAATCTGGATACGAACTTGTTTGTGAAGACGAATAACATAAGTCAACTTGTGTACTGTATTTAACAACGGAGGTTAAAATGTCTAAAGTAAACGAATGGGATATTCAAGGAATAGCACCAGATTCTACCATAACTCAAAATCAGTTATTTGATTTCCTTGATCAAAAAGGAATATTATCAATGATTATGGTTTTTAGTGGTGGCAACGATAGCGGTGGTATAGACGATTTCATAATAGAGACAAAAGATTATTCAATAATCTCAACCAATGGAATTAACGATTCAAATATTTATACTGTTTTGTGCAAGCCGATAGACGAAGGGTTTGGCACTTTCTGTGGTGATTATCGTGTCGATGGAAGGGTCTTTTGGGATGTCGAAAATAGAAAAGTAAACATGTATGGGCAAACTACTGGGGAAGAAGAAAAATTTAAAGTTTTTGAAATATAAGGAGTTGTTGTGACTAAAGATAATGTTGGCAAAATCTGTCCAGAATTTCTGAATAATCTAAAAGAAATAGATTTTAAAAATATCAATTCCATTCTCAATGCGATAAAAGATGGAGGAATCACAGATTCTGTTCGCAAAAAAATATTTTATCTTCTCAGAAAACTCAAAGTAAGTTTGGTTAATGTAGAATTAGATTGTGCATCAATAAGACATAGAGATTTTGTGGTTGATGTTTTTTCAAATTCAAAATTAGACCTTTCAGACGAAGAAAACGAATTGCGATTTATCATTGATGAATCCAAAGAAGAAAGCAAACAATATGGTTGTAATAGAAAAGAACATATAGAAAAAACAATGAATATTTTAGGTAAAGATGAAGATTTATTTGAAAAATTTAAATTAATGATTGATATTTTGTCGATACCAGCAATTACAGCAGGAAAAGACAGTTTCAATGAAGTTACTTCGGTCATGTGTGGTTGGGATTGCGGAAGTAACAGAATCATAATTTATAAATCATGGTATGAAGTCGTCACAAAAGATTTTCATGAAGATCATACTGAAAAATAGACTTTCAACTTGTGTACTGTATTGTCGGGTGTAGTTATGTGAACCAATTTTTAAAGGAGTTTGAAATGGCTAATCCTTATCATCATGCTTTGAGTTCTGTGAAGAAGTGGGGCGGGGAAACAAAAGATTACCAGAAGATACACGACTGGTTCGATGCTTCTAAAGAATTTCATGGAGATTTCAGGCATCGTGCCTTAAGACATCATGCTCAAGGCATATTTGAATGTGAAAGACTTTTTGGACATACTATTACAAATTCAATCGGAAAAGTTGTTCCAGTACGATACATTGGCGAACAGCATGTGATCGAAGATATTGGTCATATTCCATCCTTGAATGATTGGCTTAAAGCGATAAAGCCAGAACCTTGGATGAACAAGCGTACAAGACTGGCAGAACAATTGGAAGAAGCCAAAGAAGAAGTAAAGGAAGTTAAGGAAGAAGTAAAGGAGGAAGTAAAAGGCACAATGGCCGAAACGCTTGAGAAAATGTACAATAATGCCGATGTTTGGTAACAATTCGATCTTGTGTAATTAATTTTTCAAATTATAGTAAATATTCCAGATTGGTCTGTGAAGTTTAAATAATCGAACTTCACAATTGCCTTGTTGGTGAAAGACCAGTCTGGACTATTAAAACAACAATAAAGGAACAATCCAATGACAACAAAAGAAAAAACAGTAGTCAAACCAAGTAAGACTAAAGAAGAACGAATAAGTGAATGGCTTAGTCCAAAGATTGACGGACTTGAAGTCTTGAGAGTCGATATTAAGTCTGTATTTGGAGACAATTATAGAGTTAATGTTTGGGGATTGGTCGAATACGCAGTAAGAGTGCAAAAATCCTATTTCCTCAGAGTTACTGATAGTGAAGTGACGGAAGTAGTATGAAACCTCGAAGTAAAGAGTTTGTTGATTTGATTTTAGAAGAAAACATCGAAGGAATTGACGGGTTCGTAGACCAACTTCGATGTTGTGTTAAAGACAAGCTGAAAGATGTTGACCTTTTTGAGTTAGCATCTAAACTTAATATAAATTATAATAAGTTATCAAGTTATGTTTATGATGACTTGAATCATATGCTTGGATTACAAGATATTTTTAAACTTTTGAAATTTGTGAAAAAATAGGAAATTTTTTCTTCTACCAAGCGAATCACTATGAGTCGCTATTACCTCAAGGATGAACAACATGATTAGTTTTGTGAAGATGGTTGTTGCTGCTGCTTGCGTTACAGCAACATTTATCGAGATAAGTCTTGTCAATAAAGCCATAACTGCTTCAATTTTGTTTCAGTTATGGATTTTTTTAGAATGGGTCAGCAATTTAAAGCAATACAAAACAGATGGGTATGATCCTGTCATCAATGATGTATTGCCATTTCTAGTTCAAATAATCTTATTTATAAAAGTTATATCGTGACCAACTTGTGTACTGTATTGGTGGTCGTGATGTAACTTTAACAAGGAGTGAACGATGAACAAAGATATCGTATTGAATTTAGTCTCTGGTGAGACATTAGTATTACCAAGCATCTTAATTGAAGATGATGGTTTTGTAAAGCTAATCAAAAGTAATGCATCTGTTCAAACATTGATTGATTATGTAAACGAGAACTTTTAAGGGTTCAACTTGTGTACTGTATTGGTGGTCGTTACCAGTATGTTGCTGGTAACAAATTATAACTTTTTATAAGGAATTGATGAAATGGCATATGACCCAAACAAAAGCTGTATGGAAGCACGACCAGAAATTTTAGACTTCGCACTCAAGAACAATCAGAATGTTATGATTGTCGGTGGTGCTGGTTGTGGCAAGACCACTATGATTAGAGATTGCTTTAATCGGTTTGGACTAATCGAGAACCAAAATTGGAAATATTACTCTACTCCTACACTTGATCCTTGGATCAACTTTGTTGGTGTACCGAAAGAAAAAAGCAATGGTGTGCTTACTTATCTCGATTTTATTCGACCATTGGAAATCGCTTCTGGCGAAATGGAAGCGTTCTTTTTCGATGAGTACAATCGTGCAGCATCAGAAGTAAAGCAAGCTGTAATGGAATTGATTCAATTCAAGTCAATCAATGGCTTGAAGTTTCCAAAGCTGAAGGTTGTTTGGGCAGCTATCAATCCATATAGCGAAACTGATGATACTTACGATACTACTGTTCTTGATAAAGCTCAAAAGGACAGGTTTGTGTTCTGGTTGCGTTCTGTTTGCAAGATTGATATCCCATATTTCACCTCGAAATTTGGCGAAAGGGTTGCAAAGATCGTGGCAGAATGGTGGACTAAACTGCCCGAAGATGTGAAAGACCAAGTTACTCCAAGACGAATGGAATACGCTTGCGAAATCGCAGAAATTAACCCTCAGATGCTTGCTGGTGTGTTGATTCCAGAAAGCAATCCAGCAGAGTTGATCAAGCTGTTATCTGGCGTACCTTTTATCGACAAGATGCGTAATCTTTTCCGCAGGGATGATAAAAAGGCTATGTCGGAATTGGTTTCTCAAAGTGGTTCGTTTGCATCTATTCGCAATGCTGTAGCAAAGCCAAAAGAGTTCCAAGAGATGTTGACTGGCATCTTGAATTGTACTGAACTTGCTCTTGAAAAAGAGAAAAAGTACGACAAGGAACAGCTTTTGACTTGTGTCTTGGAATCGCTTCAGAATGAAGATATGCTTGCGATCTATTCAGCATCAGATGATTGGGTAAGGAAACAAATTACTTCTATCCCTAACCTTGGGAGTGAAGTGATTCGCAATCGTTTCAAAGTCTTTACTGAAAAGCACAACATTCAAGACGCTGAATTGATGCGAGTTTTGAGTGGCGAGACTGGTGCTACTCTTGCCGACAAGATGCGAGAAGTTCTTGTATCTGCAAGTGTAGATGTTTCCCAAGAAATGTCGGGAGTGTTAAGTTTAGTCGCCCAAAATGTTAGCACGAAGTTTTTAAACGAAAAATTTAAAAATAGTTGCGTGAACGCTTGGAGGACACATTACTTGCAAGGCCGAAGTCTGGTCAATATTCCTAATTCGTACAAGTCTAATATTATAGAAATGTGCGTAAACAATATTGTTGCCGACTCCGACTTTGACCTAACATCGCAACATGAGAAGAATCATTTTGATTTTCTAATGACCCATGATCTTTCAACGCTGAAAGTCATGCACGATGTTGTTATCTCGGAAAAGACTGATGTGAACAAGGTAAAGATTAATACGGCTTTAAAAACCATGTTAGCGACCATGTTCAAAAATTGGTTAATCCAAGTGGTGATCGTAGACAAACAAAACGAAAGGGCTGAACCAAGTAAACAAATTACTGAAGGTAATGCTGTTGAAAGGTTCTGTAATTTCCTATGTAACTCGATTGCTTCTACTCAGTTTCGTTCTGTTTTGCTTGCTGGAACAGAAGGTAACGAAACTGCAAAACGAGTAGTTAGTCGTGATGCGTGGTTCGACTTGTATCATTTGATTAATTATGTAAAATGATTTTTGATCTAGCTATACAGTACCAACTTGTGTACTGTATAGTTAGCTCGTATACTACAACTTTACTTAAAGGAGTTTGGAATGAAAAGTGATGTTAAAATTAGTTCAGATGAATGGCTTGAAATCATGTCTAAACTTCAAAACTTTCATGGGTTGTTTAACCAAATTTGGAAACTTGGTCGGCCAGTATTTGACTCAAAGATTGATACTGCTGCTGTTGGTTTTGATCGTGATGGTAATTGCATAAAATTTATTTTCAATCCAGATTTTTGGGCATCATGCTCAGAAGAAAAGAAATTATTTGTGATCTGTCACGAAGCACTCCATGTATGGCTTAATCATGGTGTGCGTATGAAACAGCTTGACCCTTTTGTTGCACAGATTGCGAACATCGCTATGGATTTGGCGATTAATCACTCTCTAGTTAATCGGTTTGGTTTTCGCAGGAACATGGTAGACCCACAGGGAGACTATTGTTGGGTTGATACTGTTTTCAAAGAGGAAAAAGTTAGCGAAGAAGAATCTTCGGACTGGTATTACAATAAACTACTCGCCAATGGTATGGATAAAATACCAGATGATCTTGTGATGGTAGATGATCATGGCGAAATGCTTAATGGTGGTGAAGGTGAAGGTGAATCTAAAAGTGCAGGTGGCAAGAAAATTAGCACTAAGCCGACTGATTTTGAAGATATGATCAAAGAAGCAGTCGAGGGAATGGGTTCTAACCCGACCAAAGAAGTTTCCGATTATATGACGAGTCGTGGCGAAGGTGCTTTGGGCAACGAATACACAGTTACTCGGAAATTTGCGAAGAAACCAAAATGGGAAACTGTAATTCGCAAGTGGACATTAAAAGCCATCAAGCATAAGTTTCTTAAAATAAAGCGATGGGGCTATACTAATCAGCGACTAAATTCGATGCCTAAGAACTACATCATCAAAGGTGATACTCGGCAAATGACACAGGATAAAATTAAAAATAAAATCCGTGTGGCATTTTTCCTTGACACTAGCGGTTCTTGCATTGGATTAGCTGATCGGTTTTTCAACGCAGCTAGTAGTTTGCCCGATGATAAATTTGAGGTAGATTTGTACTGTTTTGACACACAAGTTTACAAAACTACGCTTAAATCTTCCAAAGTTTATGGTGGTGGTGGCACTAGCTTTGATATAATCGAGGATGAATGTCAAAAGATAAAATCAGAAAAGGGAGTATACCCCGAAGCTGTTTTCATCATTACCGATGGTTATGGTAATGATGTGCATCCAGAAGTGCCAGAGAAATGGCATTGGTTTTTGAGTGCTAATTATACGAATTGTATACCAGAAACATCTAAGATTTATAATCTTGATGATTTTGAATAATAATTATAATGTGGTTCAACTTGTGTACTGTATTGTCGGGTGTAACTAAAAAGAAAGGTTTGTGAAATGCCTAGCATCGAATGGTTCAAAAACAAGATTGCTCATAGAATTAGAAAACAAAAGTACCATGAGGAAAATGGAAATGATGAAAAAGCCTTGTGGAACAAGAATGAGATACAAAAATTAGAATCAATGTTGGAACAAGAACATGGTTTTAATCATGCTGAAGCTAAAACAAAGTTGAATAATTTATACGAAGAAATTGCTGTTCTTAAGGACAGTAGTCCAAATAGTCCTAGAATACAAGAAGCCTACCAAGAAGTTCAAGAGATAAAGAAAGTGATATCATCTCTTGAAGTTGTTGTGTCGGAAACTAATATTGATTAAGCCATGTCATAAGCCGTTTGGACATTTTTAACCAATTGAAGTGCGTTATACCTATCATGGAACTTTATGACCTTCCATTTTCTGGCACGGATAGACTCATGAGTGTCGTCAATGTGTGTGTATTTTAGTTGGATTTCAATTGTCCGACATCCTGTACTTCGCCTTACTAATCGAGACTAGGATCGAGTCTTGAGCATTGACAAACAAACGGTTTTTTTACTTTCAACTTGTGTACTGTATTGGTGGTCGTTACCATGTTGGTGACGATGGAAACTTCAACAAAGGAGAATGTAATGAAATTTGAGTGCGATTTTGTTGTTGAATATAATATTAACAAAGAAATGCCAAAAATACTGAGAGAAATCGCAGCCAAAATAGAAGCAATAGAAAAAGAAATGGGAAGTTGGCCATGTGTTTTAGAAGATATTGTTGATAATAAAGGTGATCTTGTGGGTGAATGGCAAATATATCAACATGACGAACATGACGAAGAAGAATAAAGACTTTCAACTTGTGTACTGTATTGGTGGTCGTTGTCATAAGCCGTTTGGACATTTTTAACCAATTGAAGTGTAAGGATTATTTTGTGGGACTTTATGGCCTCCCATTTTCTGACACGGATAAAACATAGATGTCGTCAATGTGTGTGTATTTTAGTTGGATTTCAATTGTCCGACATTCGTTTACTTCGCCTTGCTAATCGAGACTAGGATCGAGTCTTGAGCATTGACAAACAAACGGTTTTTTTTGATTTCAACTTGTGTACTGTATTGGTGGTCGTTACCATGTTGGTGACGATGGAAACTTCAACAAAGGAGATTGTGATATGAAGATGACTGTGACCTTGGCTCAATTGGAAGCTACTCTAGCTGGTCTTGATAAAGAATCAGAATTTACCATTGATACGAAAACTGTTCCTTCGGGATTTCGTAAGACGAACAATCCGCATTATGGGAATTGCTGGAAAGTTTCAAAGGTTCGTTGCAAAATGAACATTAATTACGGGAATGAGGTAATGTTCCAGCAAGTGCGGGATGGTGTGCCTGTCGGATTTACTCCAAAGGCCAAGACCAATCCTGTTCATCGAATTCCGAACAGTCCTTTTGCTCAACATGATGTAACTGGAGAGAAGTATCTGCCAGTTATCATCTTGGAATCATTAGGGTATCATTACCAAGACGATAAAGGTAATGTGATTCCAAAGGCAGATGTTCATGCCTTTATGCCAACTCCAAAAATGCCACAAACGCAAGTCGATGCGGGCATTAGCAAGGAGGTAATGTATCGAGAATACAAACTCTCAAGCATTACTGACTTTCACACCGCCCAGTTAAGCCTTGGAGTGGCTTAAATATTCTGCCTGTTTTGATTATCTGGGCGACTTCAAGACAGGCAAGAATAACGCAAGAGAACTCACCCTTCTCTTGCGTTTTTTTTTGGTTTCAACTTGTGTACTGTATTGTTGGTCGTGATGTAACTTTAACAAGGAGATTTGAAGATGAATATTAGAGAAGCGATTGAATATTTGGAAGATTTGGAATCCAAAGGATCGAAACAAATTTTAATGTATGTGATGACTGCCGATGATGCTTGGGTTGACGACGATTCTAAATGGGAAGATTTAGTTGAAAAATCAGAAAACAACCTGCGTGTTTGGGATATTCTCTCAGAAATCATTGAAGAAAATCAAGAAGAAAAAATAGAAGAAGAAGTATAAATCGGTTCAACTTGTGTACTGTATTGGTGGTCGTGATGTAACTTTAACAAGGAGAGTAAGAATGAACAATGCAATAATCAAAGCTATGATTGACAATGGTTATCTTGTTTCTGGAGATAAAGTACCAACTCCTAAACCTAAACAATATGTGGAGTCTGATTTGTTGATCGATAACTACAACAAAATCTTAGACACTCCTGAGAATCCATATTATTACATAGAAAACGATTGCCTAAACGATGAGTTTCTTGGCCTCGAAATGTACGACAAAGTAACAGGCAAGCCAATTGTGAACCCATTGCATGAAACATTGCGACAGAGGGGCATAATTTGGGAATCAACCAACTAAAAAGGAACTACGATGACGATTAACTATTACGACCCTGACACTTATATCATGCCAAGAAAAGAAAAGGTATTGCTCTTGATTGCTCAAGACATTGTGGAAATGCAGGATGAAATGCTTGCAGGAGTTTATACCTTCATCCAATCAGCACTTTTAGGTGAAAATTGGATGCAATATAACGATCTTACCGATAGACAAGTCGATAACGAATACATGGACAGAATCGATAATATAAAAACCGATGAAAGAATAATGGAACTTTCAACGAAACTATCAAGAAACTTGTTTCCAAGTGGAGATGAGTAATGAAAAGTAAATTTATCAAAGTGCGATACCATAAAAACGAGACAGGATGGGTAGAGAAGTTAAATTCAAAATCATATCGTGTGTCGAATATTCCTATTTTAGCTGAAAACATAAACCTAGATGATATCGTTACCATTGGAAAGGAACAAGAAGATGGTTTCAAGTGTGTTGTCGATATAAAAGAAATCAAATTACACACCAAAGCAATGTTCTCTTATTCTGAAATTGGAGACTTTAGGCAAATAGTAGAGAAGTACGAGGAACAAGAATTTCAAGTCGAAGGACTTTTGAAACCAAATTGTGACGACAAAGGAGAGTATATGCGTGGAATGGCTAATGTTGCTTGTAACTTAAATAAGAAAGAACTGAATCAAATACTAAAACCATTTGGTGCTAAAATAATTTCTTATATAAGAAGATAAACTGTAACAGGAGTAATATATGAATATATTTGTATTGTCTCACGATACGAAAGAATCGGCACAATGGCATCTTGATAAGCATATTGTTAAGATGCCACTAGAGTCGGCACAAATGCTTTGTACTGCACTTCATCTTAGTGGTGGGCAGAACATACCTTATAAGCCTGCTCACATTAAACACCCATGTACTTTATGGACACATCAATCAAAATATAATTTCTTATGGCTTTGTGAACTCGGCCTAGCTTTATGTGATGAATACACTTATCGTTATGGCAAAGAACATAAATGTAGAGAAGTTATAATGTTTTGTAAATCGAATTGCGATTTAATATCTGATGTTCCTCGAACTGATTTTGCCCAAGCTATGCCAGATGAATATAAAAATCCAAACGCAATAGAAGCATATAGAGAATACTATAGAAAAGCTAAAAGCCATATTGCTGTTTGGTCGAAGCGTGATATACCTTATTGGTATAGCCCTTCAACTTGTGTACTGTATTGATCGGTGTTGATAACTTAGTTTAACAAGGAGAGAAGTTATGAAAGGCAAGAAATTAGACCTTAATGTTGATGACGATGTTTTTGAAGGTTGTGAAGAAGATAATAAACCACAATTAGTTTTTGATGTTCTTAAAAAGAACAAGGTTGCATTTTTGACTATTAATTATTCTGGTGGCGGGGATAGTGGTGGTGCAGATAGTTGGCATCTAACTATGGAAGATGGTTCTGAGAAATCTATAAATTTAGATAGTTTCAACATATCTGAAATTTGTGAAAAGCCAATATATGACAAATTTTATGGCTTTGCATTTAATGGTTCTGTGTCTGGAAGCGTAGTATGGAATGTATCTCAAAGACGAGTCTACATTGGTGGTACGGAAACAATGGAAGATTCAGAAACCAAAGAATACGAACTTTAAGGAGAATGGTCATGGATAATTGTAAAAGAATTGATGAACTAGCTTTGAAGTTTAAAGATAATTTTGAATTTGGAAACCATAACGGATTCATTAAAGATTCTTACAAGAAGAAAGTGTTTTGGGAACTTTCTCAACTTCATATTTCTTCTGTAGATGTTTCTTTTAGTGTATATGATAACACTCTCCAAGAGTGTGATTACGAAATTAAAATGGAAGAAGGATTTAATCAACCCATAGATGTTTCAAGTTCTATCTTTGGATTATGTAAGCAATACATAAACGCAGACGCAGGTGTGAACCCATTAGACACAAGTGGAGTATATTTAGAGTTCTTTCCAGAACACTTACAAGAACTAGAGTCGTTTAGCGGTAATCTTATATGGAATGTTCTTGAAAGAAGAATCACCTTGTTTACCGATGAGGTTTATGAAAAAATAGAAGATTTCGATGAATGTGTTTGGGAAAAAATAGACGAACCTGAACCAGAACTTGTAGAAGAAGTTCCAAAAAAGAAAAAGAAGAAGAAATAGTAAAAGCCAGAACAGAGCAATCTGTTCTGGCTTTTTTTTGGTTTCAACTTGTGTACTGTATTGGTGGTTGTAACAGAACTTTAACCAAGGAGATTAGTAATGGACATGAAAAGAGTCAAGTTAGTTTTGAATTTGAACTTTGAGCTACTTAGAAAGCAAAAAGAATTTCTAGTCGAGATTCTTTGTGAAGATGAAAGAGCAGAAAGCGTAATTGGTCTTATTGAAGCAATACAAGAACAATGCTTTGATCATCCAGATAACAAATACACAGAAAAAGATGTAATGGGTCAACCAATTACCAAGGAGTAATCAAATGATAATGGAAAAGAAAAAGCTACTTCAATTTATTCACGATTTGAATGATGATGATTTGATTTCCGTCATATTCTATTCCAAAAATGATGTCGAAAGTCGTTGCGATTGGGATAATGTCATAGAAGATGTAGATTGTATCATCGAAGGTGTAGCAGGAGAAGTAAACCAAATGATATTTGATTCTTGTAAAAATTAAAGACTACCAACTTGTGTACTGTATTGTTGGGTATCAATAACTTACTTAGAAAGGTCGTGCATGATGATCACTAAAGAAGATGTAGAAAACTTGGTCGTAGACAAGGCTTTAAATGCAGCTTGTTCAGAAGTACAAAATGCTTTTGGCATTACCGATGGTGGTTTTGCTCAAATGTTCTTCATGGGAGACAATGGAGACAAATTCAGAGATGCAATCAAGGCTTATATAAAAGCAGAAAGGGTTTGGGAAAATGATTGATGAAGAAGAAATCAAACACCTGCAAAAATTGAGCAAGAACGATCTTGCTCGATTCATATCCAAACAAAATGAAAACGAATTGAATGGATTGCGTGAAGAAATCAAAATGTTGCGTGAAGAAATAGAAAAGCTCAAGGCGGATAATCAAATAATATTATAAATCCGTTCAACTTGTGTACTGTATTGGGAAGCGTTGACAGTAAATTATAACTTTTTACAAGGAGCAGTTATGAGTGCAATTGAAAATTTCAAAAACAGTTTTGCTGGCATGGAGTTTGTCGCAGTAAGTTCTTGGGTTCATCAGGATGAAGATGGCTACTGCACAGGACAAAGCTCAAGAGATGCTAACGATGTTACTCTCGATGAAATCATCAAATTGTTTTCACCAAGTCGTGGCGATGACTGGACTTTGGAACAATACATCGAGGACAACAAAATATACGATTTAAAAGCGTTATGCAATGCTTGGAGCGAGTGCAATGATAACGAAGGAAGTTGGTCACACCTCTTTGAAAAGAACGATTACTTGCTACAAAAGAGCGAGAAACAAAGGAAGGAACTTGAAAGTGCTGCCTCAAACTTTGCTGCAAAGCATAAGACTGGTGGTGTTAATCTTGTGTTCATCCAAAAAATCGAAGAAGAACTCCAAAACATTAGAGAAGATGAAGAACAATGGAATAGTGGCGAATGTAGGGCAGAAAGGTACGCCAGAAGCACACCTGAGTCTTTCGCAAGTGATTCAGATTATGTAAGTGGCAAGCTATATGCCAAGTCTTCCCATCTTAACCAAATTCTCAACTGGGTTCAAAGCAACTGCCCATTGCTTTGGGCTAAGTATGAGGAAACCTTAACAGGAGTACAAAATGCTTAGTAAACAACAAGAAGTCGCAATCAAGTGTGCAATAGCCGATCTAATCGGCTCAATGCAAGCTAAAAACAATCTTGATTTTCACTCACATGACTGGAAAGCTCATCGTAATACTATTGACGAACTAGCTGATGCGTTTCCAGAATTGTGTGGTGATTACAAAGAACAACTAATCGAATTGAATTAAATCGGTTCAACTTGTGTACTGTATTGGTAGTCGTTACGAACAACAACATAAGGAGATTTGAAGATGAGCGAACTTAGTAGAAGTGCGAAGACAAATTTGTTGGTTGCAAATGATATTTTAAGTATCAAAAGTGATATGGATGCGGGTGATTACCAATTCCTATCGGCAATTATCACTGGTGAGGGTTTTACGCAGTATAACAACATGACCGAAGATGAATTAAATTCTGAATTTGAAGAACAATGGGGTGATATTAAAGATAATCCAGAAGCATTAGAACTTGGTCGAGCCGATTGGTTCGCTGGAGATGAAGATGAAGATGGTGACGAAGAAGCCTTCCAGTCTTTGATTAACAAAGGAGAATGAAATGAAAGTTAAAACATCTGATCTTATCGGAAAACAACTTGATTGGGCAGTAGCAGAAGCGTACAACTCTTTTTTTCCAAATCAAAATTTGTTTGACCGATCTGATGGCCCTTGGATTGCTAAATGCGATGAAGGTTGGTATGACTGTTTTGAACCATCTACCAGTTGGGGTTTTTGTGGAACCACGATTAAAGATGAACAATTGGTTGTTTCTCCTGACCCATTGAATAAATGGGTGGTTAAAAAATACAAAGACACAACGGAACATTATGGCGACACTCCGCTAATTGCTATTTGTCGATGGTATGTGGCAAGCATTTTTGGAGATGAAGTAGACATAACTGAATTTAATGAAATAGAAATAGGAGCATTTATGAACGATCAGCAAAGGCAGCGACCAAGAATGAACAAGCGTAAAAGTAGAATAAAATGATTACATTTTGATCTTTTGAAATCATAAGGTTCAACTTGTGTACTGTATTGGTAGTCGTTACGAACAACAACATAAGGAGTATCGCAATGAGTTATATCGAAGAAGCCTTTAAAGAAATTTGCAAAGATTCCCAAGCTCCCAAGACTTGGTATGTTGCCCTATGTGTAAACGAAAGAAGGTATGGCGGGGCAGAGGAAGGTGGCTGGTGGTACGATCACACCGAAGTTTTGGAATACCAAGCCTTTCCAGACGAAGAAACCGCAAGGTCTGTAAGATGCAAAGTCGAAGAAAGAGCAGCAGAGTTATCCAAAGATTCTGAAAGGCGACAAGGCGAAGCTGCATTAAGATCAATGGAATGGCTCGAAGCCAGAGGTCTTGATGCGGATTACTTACCAGAGATGAATGGGCCAGAAGAATACTTCGTTTTAGTAACGGAAACTGTTCCTAATTATCAGAATAGTAAACCAAGTTACGAATAGCCCTTCAACTTGTGTACTGTATCATCAAGTGTTGCCAGTATGTTGCTGGTGACACTTAACTTTTTAGGAGAAACAATGCAAGAAATTTACAATGAAATCAAAAGTACCTTCGACAGAATCCTTAAAATCCCAATGCCACTTACATTAAATGACAATAAAATTGAATGTCATGGAATTGTCTTGGAATCATCTATAGAGAAAAAAGGCATCTCTCCTAGAGATGTCAAAGTCTATTATGTTACCACTATCAATTGGAAATATGGTTCTTATGACGAACCTCCATTTGAAGATTTCATAGAAATTTGCGAATCTCAATTTTCTGGAAAAGCAATTGTTGAATTTGTAACTGCTTGCGTTAAATTAGAAGTAAATGGAGTATTTCAAGCAATACAAGATCAACATGAAGAAGAATTTAGGAATGGCTCGAAGACCCATAAAGAGTTTGAAGAAGCAGAGCAAAGATGGGCATTAGAAAGGAATGGAATGTGAACGATATAGAACGACACTTGCAATCTATATTGCTCCAACAGCGTGGAAACAACCATGTGTTGGTAAACGAAATCATCGAAAAGTTGTCTCTTGAATCCAAAAGACAACTTTTCTTCATATTAAAAGACCTTGATACGGAAATTTCAGTTCAAAGAAGTAAAGCAAAAATGTTCGGTAAGTTCTAACAAACAAGGAGATTCTAATGAATGGCACTTTGATTAAATCAGTTGATCTTTTCTACCAAGAAGGTTCTAGCGACAAAGTTTATTTTCTTCAAATTGAAGAATTTACAGGTTCTTATTTTGTTAATTTCTCCTATGGCAGAAGGGGAAACGCTATGCAAACTGGAACTAAAACAAATTCGGCAGTTAGTAAGAATGAAGCTGAAAAAATATATCAAAAAATACTTAATGAAAAATTAGGTAAAGGTTACAAAATCTCAAGTCAACATACAAATAATACGACCACGAAAGTAACCAAAATCGATATCAATGATATTCCTTCACTCATACCAGTAGTCAAAAAAGAAGTAAAACCAGTTACTCCAAAGTGTGTTCTTTTGAATCCTATTTCAGAAGAAAGAGCTAACGAGATTCTTCAAGATGATAATTGGATTGTTCAAGAAAAAATGGATGGTGTGAGGTTCATGCTCGATGTGAAGAACGGAGTATTCATATCGCAATCAAAAGGCTACAACAGAAAAGGACAAGAAGTTCCTGTTCCAAACAATATCAATAAAATGGCAGAAAACCTACCAACCTGTTTCCTTGATGGCGAATTGGTAGGAGATGTGTTCTATGTGTTTGATATGATTGGATTTCACGAGTGCGAAATCACACATGATGATTTTGAAACAAGATACCAATTGCTTGAGAAAAACATCAAACCAAACGATTGCTTGAAGATTGTAAAGATTTATCATGGAAAAGATAAGGTTAAATTTTACGATAGCGTTAAAACTGTAGCTGAAGGAGTTGTGTTCAAAAAGAAATCGGCTACTTATCATGTTGGTAGACCTGCAAGTGGTGGAGATTACTTGAAGTTTAAGTTTTGTGAATCATGTACTTGCATCGTCACCAAGGTTAGCAACAAAAGAAGCGTAAGCATTGGACTATACGAAGGTGATAAAGTAGTCGAGATGGGAAATGTTACGATACCAGCTAATCACGACATTCCCAAAGCAGGAGTTATTGTCGAAGTCAGATATCTTTATGCCTATAAAAATGGTTCTTTGTACCAACCTGTTTATTTAGGCGAAAGAGATGATGTCGATGTCGATAATGTCGATTCCATCAAGTATAAAAACGAATAACATAAAAAGCCAGCATGGAGCAATCTGTGCTGGCCTTTTTTTTTGGTTTCAACTTGTGTACTGTATTAGTGGTCGTTGCCATGTTGGTGACGATGGTAAAATTAATAAGGAGAATAATATGATTAAGGTAAAATATCCACGCAGGGGCTTTGTCGTTGAGGAAGTAATCGAAGGTTGCAAAACCGAAGGCTGCTCTGCTAAAAAACTTATTGTTATCCCTTGGGAAGATTACGGAGAACACGACTTTAACGAACTTACCGAAGGTATGACAGTAGGTCAAAATACTTGTGATGATGATAATCACGGGGAATGTCCTAAATGCGAAGGATCTGTATATTTCAAAAGACATTTCATCGTGACAAGTGATGCAAACACATTGAAAACAGCAGAAGATGCTTATTATTATGCTGTAAATGTTCTGAAAGCACCTTTTCCAGAAGGTGAAGTTGGGATAGCTACAGATGCGTGTTATTCTCATCATTATGCAAAGAATGTATTACATGCACCTTTTCCAGAAGGTGAAGTTGAGATAGCTACAGATGCGTTTTATTCTTTTTATTATGCAAGAGATGTGCTTAAATCACCTTTTCTGTTAGGTGAAGCTGCGATAGCTACAGACGCACATATGTTTAAAGAATATAAAGAGTTATTTCCAGAACCACAAGAACCAACTAAAATTAGCAACCCTATAAGGAATCTCATTTCCGAGGAAGTAATTACTGAAACATTTGCAGCTTTAAAAGCAGCAAATATTGAAGAAGTTACTGTTTCTTTTTCTGACGATAGGGATGGTTCCCCCCCCTTGGATTGGATCAAATTTTGTTTTAATAAACAGGGTATCGAAGATTTGATAAAAAACAAAAAGAGTAGAAAAGACACATTGATTCGAGAGAACCTTGACCTTGATGAACCTTGGCATCTTGAAATTTATGAATATCATTTCGAGGAAGCAAACATACCAAATTTAAAATGCACCAAAGAACTTTGGAACATTCTTGTGTCATTTGTCTATAAAGAATATGAAACCTTAGATAACAAGGCTGGAGGGTATGTGATATGGAGACGAAATTTGGTTATCTTGGATGCTTGTGAAAATGTTAAGTTGCGTAATTCTGATCCTTGGGAGCAAATACCATTATTTGCTAGTGGTAAATATGTTCGACAATATGACAAACCAAATTATACGACCATGAAAACAGACGAACTAGATGGTGCTGCATTAGATTTCATGGTATCTTGCGATGAATACCTAGAAAATGTTATTCCTTTGAGAGATGAAAATGATGAAATTTGGAGTCCATCTACTATATGGGAGCAAGGTGGAGTTTATATTCATTTAAATAACATCTCTATATGTTATGAAAATGAAAATCAATGGAAGTCTTATATCTCAGTAGAAAATACATCCTACGGATCGACTCCACTTGTATCTGCCATGCGTTGTTTTGTGAAAAGTAAATTTGGAGTTACAGTCGATATTCCAAATTGGGTTCTTGGTAAAGAACTTGCGAAAGCGTAACATAAAAGCCAGCATGGAGCAATCTGTGCTGGCTTTTTTTTGGTTTCAACTTGTGTACTGTATCGACAATCGTTCCCAGTATTTTTTCTGTGAACGATTTTAACCTTTTTAATAGGTGCTAAAATTTGTTAGCACCAGAGGAGTTGTTATGAAGATTTGTATTCGCATCGAGAAGAACACTGCCTTACTAGCTGGAAAAGACATTTTTGGCTATATTGTGGTTGATGTTCCGTCTAGTGAACTAACCCAATCGCAAAGAGAAACACTTAGTGATTTCGACAACATTCGTAGCAACAGACATTGTCTAAAAGATGTGGATTATGACTTAAGCTATTTGGACAATGAAATTTTTAAATTTAACAGTGAAATTTTTGGAGACATCGTTGAAGCAAACATTGAATCGGTTAAAAAAATACTAGACAGGCTTACTGTGTTTAAACAAGCAAAACAAGCTGAAAAAGAAGATAATATTCGAAAAGAAAAAGAAAAAGAAGAAAAATATATATTAGATTTTCTTGTTGATCAAAAGACAAATCCAGATTCAGCTTTTGAGTTTGATTATGGTCGATTTAAACCATGTTTTGTATTAAGAATGTATGGCGAAGATCCTCGACTAGTTGCACTGGCTACATGGGCAGAATTAGAGTCTGGCAAAAAGAATAAAGAGATTCAACTAAAAGAAAAAGAAGAAAGAAATTCGATTTTTACTGCTGAAAAACTTAAAAAAGAAAAAGAAATAAATGTCCTGATGCAATGGTGCAGGGAGTTTGGCTCCCCTCTTCTTAAAGCTAGGATTGGTGAAGAGTATGAATGGATTGGTTTAGCTGAGGTAGAATACTCGGAAAATATCGTGTCAAAAATCGGCACACAATTGGAAATCCCTAGTTTCGAATCCTCGAAAGAAAGTCCACGAACCACACCTAAACTAGTTGAGATCGAAGCTGTTAAATTGGCAAGAAAACTTCTAGAAGGAACACCTAGCCAAGTTGATCTGGTCTGGTCGGAATATATATTAAAAGATGATTCTAAATTAAAACGATCTGAAATAAAAGTAACTGTTACTTGTCCAACTGGAAGAAAGCTAGAATACTACTTTAAATCAGAAGATGCTTAAACCACTGATAACCATAGCGTAGAGCAATCTATGCTATGGTTATTTTTTTTGGTTTCAACTTGTGTACTGTATTGACAAGCGTAACTTTAACCAAAGGAGAATAATATGTTACTTAGAATTTGCGATCTAATGGCAAAAGACACATTTGAAAAAGCAAGAAATAAAGATTTTGATTGGAGTGCCATTCCAAAAGATAAAATCGATCAATTCAATCAACTTGATTTAGAATCAATGTCTTATTTATATCCGCCAAATGATTCTCTTGGCCTTTGGTCTAAGGAATTTAGATTCAATCTTATTGATCTTGTGAATTTTCAAGCGTTTACACCTCATAAAGTGTTGTTGTATTCTGTAGATCAAGATAAATTCATGATACTTGATGAATTTCTTGAATCCATAAGCCCAAAATTACTCGATGCCTTTAAGATTTTAGTGGAACTTGACGATGAACTATATGACGCTGAACTTTTGTGTTCAGTAAAATCTTCTATTAGTCAATAAAGAGGACAAAATGAAAATAGAAAGCCTTAAACAATTGCTCGAAGATGTATTTTCAGTAAAAAGTATTCATTCAAGCAAAAAGAAAAGCATCATCTATACAGATGTGTTTGAAAAAGGATTGGTTTTAGAAAAAGCCCTAAACAATTGTGCCATGATTTATCTGAATGGTTACGACTATTTGACTCATGGTGTTGCCAATGGAAGTTTCCAAATAATATTTTTCCCAATTAATAGAAAAGAATTAGAAAAAAGATTGAAAACAATCTCGAGAACTACCGAATTAAATACGGCCAACTTGTGTACTGTATCGAAAGGCGTTGCAAGCGAGTGACTTGTGACAATTAACTTTTTAGGAGATTCTTGCTATGATTACTTACCGCCTTGCTTCTGTTGACATGTTTCGTGTTCCAAATGTCCTTAAATGGGCAATAAATGGTTTCAAATTCCAAGAAGATCAGGCTTCCATTGCTAAAATATTCGTTGAAGCATACGGACTTCCACAAGAAGTAGTGGAAAACCTGCTATCTGAGAAAATACCATTCGTAATAGATGGTGAAGATGTTGTTTTTACGGCTTAATTTTGTGTAACACTTAACAAGGAGAAATGATGGCAACTTTATTATCAATGCTTCTTAGTATTTTCGGACAATACCAAGAAGCAGACGAAGGAATGGTCTATGTTCAATCTTATCAGGTGGTTAAAGACGACAAGGTAGAAGAAACAATCGTTGCTTGCAAGAAAGGAAAAAA
>Ga0209191_1000560_pt1 | contig 28527 bp, 27 predicted proteins | sample S_130626_EF_Meta_FD_187320 | JGI IMG/M metagenome (GOLD analysis project Ga0209191, IMG submission 187320) | Freshwater microbial communities from Lake Simoncouche, Canada to study carbon cycling - S_130626_EF_MetaG (SPAdes) (version 2) | ecosystem: Environmental > Aquatic > Freshwater > Lake ...
TAAAGCTAAAAAAGTTGTAGTTATCGGTGGCGGAATCTCTGGTCTTGCCACCGCCGCTCTGCTTTCGAAGGCCGGCTGCGAGGTGCAGCTGTTTGAGGCGCGCGAGCGCGTTGGTGGTCGCGCATACACCTGGCAGAAAGACGGTTTCACCTTTGAAACCGGGCCATCTTGGTATCTCATGCCTGACGCCTTTGACCAGTTCTATCGCCTGATGGACACCACCGCCGGCGAGCAGCTCGACCTGGTTCAGCTCGACCCTGCCTACAAGACTCTCTACGAGGGCAGCCAAGAACCTGTGTTTATCTATGACTCTCTGCAGAAGAACAAGGACGTGTTCGAAGCCGTCGAGCCCGGCGCGGGAGCTGCACTAGGTCGCTACGTTGACTCTGGCGAAGAGGTTTACAACCTCGCCATGAAGTACTTCTTATACACAAACTTTCAGGGCATCAAAGGCTTCTTGAAGCCAGACCTGCTGAAGAAGACCGGCATGTTCTTGCGTCACCTTTTGACATCGCTCGATGGCTTTGCGGGCAAGCACGTGAAAGACGAACGCCTAAAGAAGATTCTCGACTTTCCTGCTGTATTTCTTGGCGCTTCGCCTTATGACACCCCGAGCATGTATCACCTGATGACACACGTTGATATGAACGTTGGCGTTTTCTACCCGCAGGGTGGTTTCTACAAGATCATCGAGTCAATCGACAAGCTCGCTCAGAAGCACGGTGCGAAAGTTCACACCAACGCACCGGTTTCAAAGATTGTCGTTGAAAACGGCGAAGCACGCGGAGTTATGGTTGGCGAGATTTTCTATGAGGCCGACGTTGTGGTTGGCACCGCCGACCTCGAGCACATAGAAACCAAGATGCTAGACGACAAGTGGCAGACCTATCCGAGTTCTTATTGGAACAAGAAGCAGCCCGGGCCATCTGCGCTGCTTCTGCTTCTCGGCGTCAAGGGTGAATTGCCGCAGCTGAACCACCACACCCTGTTGTATTCGAAGAACTGGAAGAAGAACTTCTCGAAGGTGTTCAAGAAAGCCGATGGAAAATCTGAGATTGCCGACCCGGCATCTCTATATATTTGCAACCCGAGCAAGACCGACTCGTCGGTTGCGCCGAAGGGTTATGAAAACCTGTTCGTTCTCGTGCCGGCAGCACCAGACCCATCAATTGGTGGCGCGGGCGACGCAAGTCTCGAGGCGGCTGCAGATCGAATCATCGACCAGATCGCCGACTGGGCAGACATCAAAGACCTGCGCGAGCGCATCGTGGTTCGCAAGATCATCGGGCCTGCCGACTTTGCCAAAGACCTAAATGCCTGGTCGGGAACCGCCCTCGGCTTAGCCCACAGCCTCGGCCAGAGCGCATTCTTTAGACCGAGCAACAAGAGCAAGAAGGTCAGCGGACTGTTTTATGCGGGGCACAACACCCTGCCCGGCATCGGCCTGCCGATGTGCCTAATCGGTGCCGAACTGGTTTACAAGCACCTGGCCGGCGACCGCTCAACCGGGGCGATAAAGAAGCTAAAGAGCCTCTAATGCCTGGGCTATATCTAGGCGCGCTGGTCTTCTCGATTCTCGGGTTGGCCCTGCTCGACCGAAAGTATGGTCTGGTTTTCTTTGCAAACGCCAAGCTGGCGGCAGTCACTACAGCCGTGTGCGTTGTGTTTTTCAGCATTTGGGATGCTGTGGGTATTGCGGGCGGCATCTTCTTCAAGGGTGACAACACCCTGTTGGTGGGTCTCGAGGTTTTTCACGAGTACCCGATTGAAGAGGCGTTCTTTCTAACCCTGCTCGCTTACACCGGTCAGATTGTCATGGCCGCTTGGTCGCGCAAATCAAAGGCGGGCGCGAAGTGAATTATCTAGAAATGAACAGCTGGTTTGTTCTGCCGATTCTGGTTTTGTATTTCTTGAGATTCAAGACCAGCAGGCTCTGCTATGACAGAATTCCGCTGCTACTTCTAATACTCATGACTGCCGTCTTCGACAATCTAATAGTTTTGGCAAAAATCGTTTCTTACGACGAGAGCAAAATATCTGGACTCAAGGTATTGGTTGCGCCGATAGAAGACTTCGCTTACACGCTCGTGCTGGTTCCACTGATTGCGCTCGTGCAGAGTTATTTCACGCAGTGGCAATCGCGCCGAAAGGAAACCGCGTGAAAACCGTCTGGGCACTAATTCAGTCATCGCGGCCAATCTCTTGGATCAACACCGCGTTTCCTTTTGCGGCAACCTATGTTTTCTTTACCGACCGCATTGACCTGACCCTGATCATCGGAACGCTGTTCTTTTTGATTCCCTACAACCTACTGATGTATGGCATCAACGACGTTTTTGATTACGAGAGCGACCTGCACAACCCGCGCAAGGGCGGCATCGAGGGTGCGGTGCTAGACAAGAGCCTGCACAAACTGACCATTTGGGTTTCGAGCCTGAGCTGTGTGCCCTTCGTTGCCTATCTGATGTGGGTCGGCAATCTTTGGGCGAGCCTCGCGCTAGTTTTCGCGCTGTTCACGGTTCTTGCATACAGCGTCAAGGGCCTTCGCTTCAAAGAGAAGCCGTTTCTCGACTCGATAACCTCGGCCACCCACTTCGTGAACCCCGCCATCTTTGCGGCTCTGCTGGTCGGGCAAAACCTCACCCAGCCGGTGCTATGGCAATCGCTGATCGCCTTCTTGTTTTGGGGAATGGCCTCACACGCCTTCGGTGCGGTGCAGGACGTTAGGGCCGACCGCGAGGGTGGCATTGCCAGCATTGCCACCGTCATCGGTGCTCGCGCAACCACAAGGTTTGCCTTTGGCCTCTACCTGGCTGCGGCATTGCTGATGGCAACCGCGGGCTGGCCGGCATCGGCTGCAGCAATAGCCGCGGTGCCATACCTAGCCATCTTGCTGCCATTTTTATCGATAACAGACGAAACCTGCGAGATTGCAAATCAGGGCTGGCGCCGTTTCATCTGGCTCAACTTCTTTGCGGGAGCCATCGTTACGCAACTGCTTATTGCCTAGCTTTTTGTCTAGTCTCTCTTAGTCCATCGAATCATGTAACGAGAGTCGTACTTCTTGCTGCACATCGCACACGAACCCATGTTCTTCGGGCGGCGGTAGCGAAAGTGTTTGTGACCCATCGGGCAGACACCAACCCAAGGAGCTGTCTCTTGCGCAATCTCTTTGCCGGTGAACTTCTCGGCGCGATAGCCGATGCGTTTTGCAGTGGCCAACCAAACCTTTGAGTGCGCGGCTTCGCTGCCACACATCGCGTGAGCAATTTCATGCAAAACCACCTGCATGTTCTCGTCGACCGAGTGAATGTCTACGTGATATTTCGAAAGCTGAATCTTCTGGTTGGTGTAATCGCAAAGCCCGGCTCTACGCTTTGCCGAATCAAACTCAAACTTCCAGTTTTCGAGGTCGAGATGCTGCGCGATATTACGTTCGGCCAACGCACGAATTAGATCTGGCTTCTCGACCACCATTCGCTGCCAGCGGTAGCCGCGTTCTGAGTACTGGCGTTTTTCCTGAAAGCCAAACTTTTCATAGGTCGAGATTGCGCGCGGGTTTTCGACCCACACGCTTAGTCGAATGCGACGAAGTTTTAGTTTGTCGAAAGCAAAGATCAGCGCTGCTTCTATTGCGTCAGAGCCGTATCCGTGATTGAAATATTCTGGACCTCGCAATGCGATGCGCAAATTCATCGAGTTGTCTTTAAGTTCGTATTCGTTCAAAACGATCTCGCCGACAAACTGACCGAGCTTCGATTCGCGAATTGCCCAGTCGAGACGACCCTCAGCCAGAGGTCGAGAGTTGAGCCACTCCGCTATTCGCTCACGCGTGAATTTTGGTGCAGGCCCGGTTAGACGTGCGACTTCGGGGTCGGCCAGCATCTCTAAATAGGGCTCGAGAAAAAACTCATCTAAGGCTTCTAAATCGACAGAACCCTTATGGATATTGGGCGGGCGACGCGCAAGCCAATCTGCCATCGTTACTCACCTCTGGTTAAATCTAACCGCGTTCGCATGGTAAATGAATGCTGAGAGTTTCATTAGAGTTTGCCTATGAATCAATCAACCTCAGGCTCTGCGAAAGCAACCTCAATCGAAGTAAACGACGTAGCTCCGATCTCAGCAGGTGAGCGTCACGGTAAAGCGTGGCACCTATTTACTGTATGGACTACCCCGAACCTAGAGTTCGCTACCGTTTTCGTTGGTGCACTAGCCATCGGATTCGGCCTCAATGTCTGGCAAGGCCTACTAGCTGTTCTAGTTGGTAACGGTCTAGCAGGCATCACCCACGGAATCCTAAGTACGTGGGGTCCATCAGCTGGTCTTCCTCAGATGGTGCTAAGCCGCAACGCATTCGGCAAGTGGGGAAACCTAATTCCTGCCGGCATGTCAACACTTGTTGCAGGTATCGGCTGGTTCGCTGTTAACACGGTGTCAGGTACATTCGCCCTTCAGGCGTTATTGCCAGGCATCGGAGTTCTCGGCGCACTTGCAATCATCATCTTGATTCAGGTTGGTGTTGCCTTTGTTGGCCACAACTTGATTCAGAAGTGGGAGCGTTACCTTTCTTACTTCCAGGCAGTGGTCTGGGTAATCGTAATTGTGGTCGTTCTTTCACTTCAGGGTGGATTCGATGTTGCCCCTGCAGCTGACGCTGCTTTCCCATGGGCTGGATTCACTCTTACCGCTGGTGCAGCTTATGGTTACACCGCCGGTTGGACTGCATTCGCATCTGACTACACTCGCTACCTTCCAGAGAACACCTCAACGAGGGCACTCGGATGGGCTGCTGGTCTAGGTAACTTCACCGCTACCACCTTGATCATGGGTGTTGGTGTTGTTGCATTCAACGCGTTGACTTCAAACCCAGGCGACTTCTGGGGAATTGCAAACCCAACCGCTGCATTCACCTCAGAGTTCAACCCAGTATTCGCTGGCATCGTGCTTCTCTCGATTGTTATCGGTTCAATCTCGGCAAACATCTTGAACGTTTACTCGGGCGCAATGTCATTCTTGGCAATGGGCTTCAAGTTCGGCTTCAAGACTCGTCGAGCAATAATGGTGCTTATCGCTGGTTTTGCCGGCGGTTTGCTTTCATTCGTTGGTGTTCAGAACGGTGACGTTGCTCACCAGCTAGACGCCTTCTTGCTAGTTGTTTCTTACTGGGTATCTCCTTGGATCGCCATCGTGGTCACCGAGCGTTTCTTGTCAAAGGGCAAGAATGCACAGGCTCGCGCGTTGGCACCTAAGAACTCATGGGCTGGAGCAGCTGCGTTTGTTATCGCAACCGCATTCTCAATCTGGGGCTTCGCAGCTCAGGTTCTTTACACCGGTGTATTCGCTAAGGACTCAGGTCTTGGCGACCTCACAGCAGTAGTTGGATTCGTTCTAGCTTCAGCTCTCTACGTTGCCTTCCGCAACTTAGACAAAAACTCAAAGAACTAATTCCCTTCTAGATAGAAATCGAGAGGCCTCGGCAATGGAATTCAAAGTTGGACAGATCTTCGCTACTGATGAAGAAAAGCTCAGCGTTGCCATTGCCGAGGCTCACCTCGGTCTCTCAGAGGGCGGCATTCCAATCGGAGCCGCACTCTTCGACGAAAATGGCGCACTGCTTGGCAGTGGCCACAACCTGCGCGTGCAAGAGGGCGATGCCTCGATGCACGGCGAGACCAGCGCATTTCGAAATGCCGGCCGCCAGCGCAGCTATCGCAAGGTGACCCTTGCCACCAGCCTTTCGCCATGCTGGTATTGCAGCGGCCTGATTCGCCAGTTTGGCATCGGACGCGTTCTAGTTGGCGACGACAAAAACTTTATGGGCGGCCAAGACTGGGTTGCCGAACACGGCGCCGAATTGAACGTGATGAACGACTCTGGGCTAATCAAACTCATGGCAGACTTCATAGAGCAGAACCCTGCCCTATGGAATGAAGACATTGGCGAAGACTAAAAAACGACCGGCGAACGTATCAAAGTTCGATCACTTTCTGCATAGTTTTAAACTACCCTTCTGGGTTAAGCGCATGGTCATCACACCTATTCTTGTGATTTGCGTGTTTCTCCTGGGTGGCTTCTTTCAACTTAACTTTCCGCTTTTCAAGAAAGCGGAGACCCCTGTGGTTTTCAACGGCGCAACCCTAACCGCACACGAGCAGTGGCAGCTCGACAACTACACCTGCAACTCGATGCGCAAGATTTACGACGTCATCGAGGGCGAAGAAGCAGACCCAAACCAAATTTTGGACATGGCCCGTGTTGAGCAAAAAGCCACGGGTTTGATTTTGAAACAGTGGACAAACTACGCCGAGGGCAAGAAGATCAAAGACGACTGGCACGAAAACGCCACCAACGTTTGGTCGAGCGTAATTGCACTCACCGAGGCCTACCCGTATAGAGCAGAGCCCTGGGTTGCCGAAATCTATCCCAGGGCGGCAAACGTCGATGACTTCAAAACTTTTCTGACCTTTGGCATCGAGGCACCAGACGATGATCGTTTAGTTCACTGGATGGTGGTTCTCAAACGCTGCGTCTTTGACATACCCGAGCCAGCGGTGGTTGCACCTGTTGTAAAGAAGGCCGCAAGTGACGAGCGTTACTGCCCGATCTATCGCGACTACAAGGGCATTAACTTTGACCGACCAGAACTCGCGGCGGTTTGGGCGCAAGACAACCTGCGCACTGTGAGCCAGATCGGTTTGCAGTCGAACACCTACACGCAGCTCGAGAGTTCGATGACTTCGCTATTGAGCAACTTCACCGATGTTCAACTAACCATGCCGAGCCAGCGTCAGGTTGATGCCTTTAGAGAGCTGCCGCCATTGCAGATTCTTACCAATCGCCTAGACCTGCTCTGCGGTGCCTAACTAAACTTGGCGAATGACTAAGCGCGTTCGCCCCTGGGGTTATCAAGACAGCACCAATGCCGCCCCAGCCAACTGGGCCCTGCACCCCGACACCGTCGCGGTTCGCGGTGGGCTAGCCCGCACGGGCTTCGGCGAGACCGGCGAAGCGCTTTTCTTGAACTCTGGCTTCACCTATGACTCTGCCGAGCAGGCCGAAGCCGCCTTCAAAGAAGAAACCGAGCACTTCGTCTATTCGCGCTTCGGCAACCCAACCGTGGCCACCTTCGAAAGGCGCATCGCCGCTATCGAAGGTTCTGAGGCTGCGCTTGCCACCTCGACCGGAATGTCTGCGATGTTTGCCTCGGTGGCCTGCCTGGTTCAGGCTGGCGATCGAATCGTTGCCTCGGCCTCGATGTTCAGCTCTTGCTATGTCGTGCTGACCGAGATCTTGCCGAAGTGGGGCGTGGAAATTGAACTGGTCGAGGGCAACGACAAAAAGGTTTGGGCGGCTGCTCTCAGCCAACCGACCAAAGTGGTTTTCATCGAAACTCCAAGCAACCCGATGATGGAAATTGTTGATATTCGCATGGTTAGCGATCTTGCTCACAAGGTCGGCGCAACCGTGATTGTCGACAACGTGCTTGCCTCACCGGTTTTGCAAAAGCCACTCGAGCTCGGTGCAGACGTTGTGATGTATTCGGCGACTAAGCACATTGACGGGCAGGGTCGCGTCCTCGGCGGTGTCGTTTGCGGCACCACCGATTACATTCACGGAGTGCTTCGCCAGTTCACCCGTCACACCGGCCCAACCATGGGAGCTTTCGAAGCGTGGGTGCTCACCAAGTCGCTCGAAACCATGTCGATGCGTGTCGAGCGCATGAGCGCAAGTGCACTCGAGGTTGCAAAGTTTCTCGAGGGCAACTCGAAGGTCAAAGCTGTTCGCTACCCACATCTCAAGTCACACCCCGACTACTCGCTCGCTAAGAAGCAGATGAGTGCCGGTGGTTCAACAATTGCGATCACCTTCAAGGGCGACAAGTCAAAAGTCTTCAAGTTTATGAACGAGCTTCAGGTAATCGACATTTCGAACAACCTAGGCGACTCGAAGTCGCTCATGACGCATCCGAGTTCAACAACTCACCGCCGATTGACCGCAGAGGTTCAGGCGCAAATGAACATCACCGAGAGCACGGTTCGCTTGTCAGTTGGTCTCGAGCACCCGAGCGACCTGATTCGCGACATCGAGCAGGCGCTAAAAGCCCTCTAGAGGCAGCTGATGCGGTCGATTGCGGCCGTGATGTTCTCTTTGCTGGTGGCAAAGTTGAAGCGCACAAACTGCCCATACTGCGGCCCAAAATCGGTGCCAGGCACCAGGGCAACCCTGGCCTTATCGAGAATCTTCACGGCTGGATAGTCACCCAGGTTCATCGCGCTGACGTCTAACCAGGCTAGATATGTTGCCTCTGGCAAATGGGTCTTCACGTTCGGCAACTTGGCCGCCAACTCGGCTAGCAGGTGGTGACGATTTTCGTCGAGGGTCGCCATGGCCTGGTCGATCCAGTCGGCGCTGCCGTCGAAAGACTCTGCCATCGCAAAAGCACCGAGCAACGATGCACGCCAGTGCATTGCCTCTGGCAACTTGGCGACCAGGTGCAGCATCTCGTCTGACTTGGTGACCACGATTGCGGCCTTGAGGCCGGCGGTGTTCCAAGACTTGCTAGAAGAAGTGACGCAGATGCCGACCTTTTCGGCATCTTCGCCGCAATTCAGAAACGGAACAAAATCGTTTTCGGCAAATGTTAGCGGTGCGTGAATCTCATCACTGATCACGACAGCCCCGTGCTTGCGCGCCGAGGCCGCGAGCGCGTTGAGCTCTGCACGGGTGTGTACGGTCCCGGTCGGGTTCTGCGGGTTGCACAGCAGAAGAACTTTTACACCAGAAGCAAAAGATTTATCGATTTCGTCGAGGTCTAGTCGCCATCCGCGAGCGCGGTCAAGCGGAACGTCTAATATTTCTGCCTGCACCTCTGGAATCCAGCTCCAGAAATTCGTATAGACCGGTGAGTTGACCATGATCTTGTCGCCAGGTTTTACCAGCGCTCGAAAGATCTCGACGGCGGCAACGCCGACATCGGTGGCTAATTTGATTTGGTTTGGGTCTACGTGCCACTGCCACTTGTTGGCGGCGTATTTCGAGAAGGCCTCGCCAACCTCAGGTATCGGTCCTAGATAGCCGAGGTCAGACTCGGTGACCAGCTTCAGCAGGGTCTCTCGAATGCCAGGGGCGACCTCGAAGTCCATCTCGGCGACGTGCATCGGCAACACGTCGTGACCGTGGCGTCTCCACTTTGAGCTGTGCCGGGTTCGAAGTTGCGAAAGTTCTGGAATGTGAGCGTTTTCACTAGCCATGCTTTCGAGTCTAGGCCTGAGAGGCTCTACGATTGCACTAGCAAAGGAGCACACATGAGCGCACAGCCGAAGATTCTGGTCATTGTTCACGACATCGATGACAACCTCAACGAGATGGCCAATCCGATTGCCGAGGCCGGCATTCTGATGACCACCTGGGATGTTCAGAACGATGGCGACGGCCAGCCTGCTCTCGATGAGCTCGGCCAGTATTCGGGCATCATCTCGCTAGGTGCCCACGCGGGCGTGCTCGAAGAGGCCGAACACCCATGGATGTCGCACGAGCGCAAAATCATGGCTTGGGCTCTAGACACCGAGACTCCCCTGCTCGGGCTTTGCTTTGGCTCTCAGTTGCTTGCTTCAACCGCCGGCGCAAAGATCTATAAGGCCGAGGTTGGCGAGTTCGCCTGGACCAAGGTCGACATGCTGCCAGAGGCTGCGAGCGACCCGGTGCTCGGTTCACTCGGCGAGACCGCAGATGCCTTTCAGTTTCACTATGACACTTTCGATTTGCCAGAGAACGCCGTTTTGATGGGCGAAGCCAACGGCATGGTCGAGGCCTTCAAGGTTGGCTCGAGTGCTTGGGCAACCCAGTTTCACCCGGAGGTCGGGCTCTCACAGCAGTTGGCTTGGCTCAGCACATACAGCAGGGCATTCGCTCGCGAGGGCATCGATCTCGAAGAGCAGATCGCTAAGTCGCACGCTTTGGCGGCCAGTTACCGCAAGCAGGCCTGGGATCTCTCTGAGGCTTTTGCGAAGCAGGTCTTGGTCTTTCACGCCAAGCGCTAAGCCCCGAGCTGCCTAACCAGTCCTAGGTCTTTAGATTTGAAGTCGGGCAGAATGCTCGCGAGACCCTCTGCTGAAATTCCACCGCGATACCTGAGCACCTCAGATAGCACGTGGCGATAGTCGAGAGTTACCTGCAGGTCACCGTCGCGAAGAGCGGCAGCCGAGAGACCCGGCCAGTCGGCAATCACCTTGCCACCCTTAACGCCGCCACCCATAACAAACATGGCCGAGGCCCAGCCATGATCGAGGCCCTGCGAGGCATTCTCGTCAAGACGGCGACCGAACTCGGTCAAGGTAATGATGGTGGTTCGGTTCCAAATGTCGCCGATGTCTTGCTTGAACGCGGCAATCGAATCGTCGAGCGAAGTGAAGTTGTTGGCCATCTGCCCGGTGAGAATTCCGGCATCGCTGTGAACATCGAGGTTGCCATCGAAATCGACGTTTGCGGTTTTCACCGCAATTCCAGATTTCACCAACTGAGCCAAAACCTTCATTCGCCAACCAAAACCGGTGTTCGGATACTTGACCGTGCTGGTCTGGTCAACGTCTGCCAATCTCTGGGTCGCGGTGATTGAGGCTAGCCCCGCTCGATGCCAAGGATGATTGCTCTTCGAGTGCATCTTTTTCAAGATGTCTAGGTAGTCGGCTCGCTTCACATCTGAAAGATCATCGAGCAGCACATCGTCGATGTTGTTGAATACAGATGTGCCGGCAGTGCCCATAAATGAAATTGGTGTTTGACTCTGCGGCGCAAATCCAGCGAACACATCGGTGGCTCCGGTTGCTTTCAAGAATCGGTTCTGCCAGCCCTGAGTCATAGCAGGGTTTGCATAGGCCGCAAGTTCGAGAGACTTCTGATCGTCGAAGTGCGAACGGGTTCCCACCGGTGTTCCAACCGCGTGCACAATAGACAGCTGACCAGCGTCAAACAGTTGCTTGAATGCTTTGAGGTTTGGATGTAACCCAAAGTGATTGTCTAACGCCAATGTTTGGTTGTCGTTTAGCGCAAGATTTGGGCGCATCACTCGCAACGCAGAATCTCCGAGAGGCTGCACCGCCATGATGCCATCCATGCCGCCTCGCATGTTCACGCTAATGATCAGGTCGGCGTTTAGGTCACCGGTTGCGGCCGTGGCATATTGAAGCCCGGATGGATCGGTCACGACAATGCCACCGGCCAGTGCTACCACCGACGAGATAAAGGTTCGGCGATTAAGCCCTCGCTGAAGAGTCTCGAACTCTTCGCACCCGCAGAAGTCGTCGCTCATCGCAAGTTCCATTCGGGTTTTGCAATTAGCAGGCTCGTGGCTATTTCCGCTTTGCGCTGCCAGCCCTCTGCAGCACCGTAACCTTCGACCTGTTTCATGATGCTGAGAGCTGCTGCACGTTCATCGGTTGGCAGTTTTGCGCCGAGAAACTTGACCGAGGCCGCATCGAGAATTTGTTCGGGCGTTTTTGCGCTGGTGGGCAGCAACTTCTTGTAATTCGGGCTAGTGAGGGGTCCGCGGCCCCAACCGAAGGCCAATTGCTGCCCTAGGTTCCAACGAATCACCTGAGCAGACATGGTCGTCCAAGGTGCCTGGGTGTCTGGATAGCCGTCTGGAAATGGCCATTGGAAAGGAGCGTGGCCTTGGGTGAGCGACCACTTGTGTAACTGGCGAACCGGGTTGCCGCGAAAAAAGTCATCGTCTCTAGGGTTACCCGGCTCAATTACTTGAAGCATTTTTAGATCCAGCGCGCGAATAGTTGAAGCCATGAATTCGCTTGGGCGCTTCACCTTGGCTCTGAAACTCGCTGCAAATTCATTGCTCATTGCCATGGTCTTAAACACCGAAGGAATGTGACCCTTGGTTTTCGTGTAGGTGGCTGCCATGGCCTTGACCACCGACTCCGCAGGTGTGTCAGAAAGAAACCTTCTTGCCATTCTCAAACTGAAAGCCTTGGCGGTAGCTTCGTGCAGAGCTAGGTGCCGAATCATGGACTCAGAAGTTTTAAGAATTGCCGCTTCTGATCCGCCAGCGTTTGAGTCGCTCCAACCGAGCAACGAAACCGGTCCGTTCCAATGCCAATTTGGCCACACCTGTATTTCTGGTTTATACAGCCATCCTGTAATTCCAGTTAATACTCGTGAAGCCGTGATCACGTCATCCTGTGTGTAAGGATGCGCGGTGCTCACGGTAAACAACTCGAGCAATTCTCGCCCGTAGTTTTCGTTCGGATGTTTCTTCGTGTTGTCGTTGCCGTTTAAGAAAGCCAACATGCCGGGGCTGCGCGAACTCGCGAGAACCAGATCTGGGTAATAGCCGAGCGCATGCGCGCGAATAACCGATTTGTCATAGTGGGCAACAGCAGAGTCTTCGACACCGCGAGGGCTCGGGTTGTAGTCATGAAGAAACTCGACCAGCATTTCGAAAACTTGTCGGTCAGACCAGTAGCGGCGCAAGAGTGTGGCATAAGTTACCTCGTCGGCAACCAGATGATTCTTGATCGAATACGGAAAAGTGTTCTTAGCCTCGTAACCGCTGAGATTCAAACTACCCAAAGTCGCCAGAGACTTTGTGATGAAGCTGTTTTCGGCCTTTTTCGGGTTCAGCTGGTCAGTAAGCCAGGCAGAGAAACCAAGCTTCTTGAAACTCGCGATATCTGATGGTCTGGCGCCATAGGTCAGCTTGGCCAGAGCGACTGTCTCAATCGGCATTTTTGCCGCGACCATGGCTGACTCGATTCTTAGGACTTACCTATGAAAGTAGCACCCGAGAGTGCTGATGCTTGCAGGCGAAGCCTAAACAATGTCCATTTTGCAAATGAAGCCTATTAGCCCAACTCAGGCCCGTCAGAACTGGGCAGACACCATCCGAGTGTTTTGTTTATCTTTCTGAGCGTCTCTTCGAGATACTTGGGCACCATGGCTCGGTGCTCAGGGTTTTCGGTCTCGAGAATGTAACTGAGTAGCACAATTCGTCGTTGCAACTTGAGCGCATTCATCTCAGTCTCTGTGTATTCAGGTAGCGGAGAGAATTCTTGATAGCCCGTTAGAAACGCGGCGTCTTGCTCAGCAGTGTCGTTGTAATAGAGAGTCACCGCGATGTCTTGCACGGGCAATCCGATCACGCAATCGTCAAAGTCGAAGATGGCCACGTCACTGCCCTGCCACATAACATTCCACGGATGAATGTCTGCGTGAATGAGTTGCGGACTGTTGCGCGCGTAGAGGTCTCTAGTGATGGTCTCGATCTGGTCAACCGCGCGCGCAATACTTGCTTTGTCTTGAGGCGAAACCTGGTCGGATGGCTCAATGGCATTTCCGTATGACCAGAAAACGTCATCTACGACTGGCAGACTTGCGCCCTCTGGCAACTTGGTTTCTCTCGCCGCCGCATGCATTCGCGCCATCGCGCGACCTGCCGCCCGCATCATCTCTTCGGTTGGTTCATCGCCGAGCTCTTCACCCTCGAGCCAGCTGAACAGAACTGCATGCAGGTCTCGCTTGAGAATCGGGTGTCGGGCAGTTGAGATGTATTCGCCCACTCGGTTCTTCACGGGGACCGGAACGGTCAAACCCTCAATCGTGGCAAGTTGCTCGACCCAAAAGATCTCGGCCTTCAGGTTTGGCAGCGTACGTTTTGAGTTCACATTGATACGCAGAGCAAAAAGTTTTCCGTTTGTTGCAGTCACTTTAAAAGTGCTGTTGAATTCGTGGTTGATTGACTCAAGTTCACACTCGCCGATGTCAAAGCCATCGATGATTTGGCGTGCCAACGGCAGCATGGTCTCAACCTGCTGCTCGACGGTCAAATCGGCAAACGCCATCTGAGGTCTCCTGTGTGAACTCACAACTCGAAACAGAGGCTCTGCGCCGAATAGAAGTCGTAATCCAAGTGCTTTCTTAGCGTCTTTATTATCGCCGAGCCAGACCTGACGAAGTAGCCCCCAGAAGTGACCCAATCATTCTGGTCAAGCTCCGAATATGGCTCAAGACAATACTGAAGCATTGCGTCAACTAGCTGTTCGTGTTGGTCATATACGACTACGTAGCCATCGTTTGCCGCTGAGGTGCATTCGAAACTTGGCCAATATTCGGGATCAGTTTCAAGTGGTCCACAACTCTGGCCGGCCTTGGCCATAGCCGAACGTAATTCTTGGTTGTCTGCATGCTGCCAACCCAGAGGTGCACATCCGGTGAACAGAACAAGCAGCGCCGCGAGTAGGCCAATCTTGGCTGCCCGAAATCTAAACATGGCCAAACTCTAGGGCTAGCCGCCGACAAGCCATAATGGAGTCACGCATCCCGTTTCTGCAATTCAGTTATCACCAAACAAAGTCGTTTAGGAGATTCAAAATGGACATCAATCGCGTTAACCCCGAACTTAGAAAAGCCACGGGTTCGTTTCCGAAACTTCCGGTTACCAGTGGTTTGGGCAGAAAAATAACCCGTTTGCTGCTGCCGCTCTTGCTTCCAAAAGCGAAGATCCAAGACGGCACCACAATCGCCTGGCTAAAAACTTCTGGTGGGCAAAGGCTCAGAGTCTTTACACCGGCCTCGACTAAGACCAAGGCCGCGTTGCTATACATCCACGGCGGCGGAATGATGATCGGCACCCCAAACATGGATGACGTTCTGCTTTCGCGAATCGCGACCGAGTTAGACATCGTGATTGTTTCACCGGAATATCGCCTCGCACCCGAAAACCCATACCCTGCGGCAATAGATGACTGCAATGAGGCATGGCACTGGATGCTGGCAAACGCAGCCAACTACAACATCGACACAAAGCGAATCGCAATCGGTGGCGAAAGTGCAGGTGGCGGGCTTGCCGCCGGATCAGTGCTTCGAATTCACGATGAAGGAGGCACGCAGCCGATTGCTCAGTGGCTGCTATGCCCAATGCTCGACGATCGAACAGCTCTCGACCGATCTCTCGATGTGGTCGACCACTTTATTTGGAACAACAAACTAAACCTTGCCGGCTGGACCTCTTACCTTGGTTCACAAATTGGCGCAGATGATGTCTCTGCCTACGCTGCCCCTTCGAGACGAAAAGACCTCAAGGGGTTGCCGAAGGCATGGATAGGTGTTGGCGACATCGAGTTGTTCTATGAAGAAGATCGAAAGTATGCCGAAGCGCTCAAGGCTGCCGGTGTTGCCTGCGAGCTCGACGTCGTGGCCGGTGGTCCTCACGCTTTCGAGGGCATGGCTCCCGAAGCACAGGTTTCAAAGGATTACATGGCCAGGGCAAAGGCTTGGCTCAAGAAGGCACTGGAGAGCTAGAAAGCGCTTCCCAAGTTACTTCGTTGAGTTTGCGGTAAAGGTAATCGGCAGCAAGGTTGGGCCGGTGTTTCCGCTATCTGGAAGATATTCAGCCCCAGTAGCGATTTTCATATTCGGCAGCCTTCTCGAGAGAGCTTTAAAGGCCTCTGACATATCAAGTCTTGCCACGAAGTGACCTATGCAGTGATGCATTCCCCCACCGAATCCAAAGTGAAAAGCGCGATCTGCCGTTATATCAAAACCGATGTTTTCGAACTTTCTCGGATCGCTACCCGCTGGGATAGTCAAGAGATGAATGGTGGTTCCCTGCTTGATGGTTAATCCTTTGTGCTCAATATCCTCGGATGCTTCGCGAGAGACCCATGTGATGGTCGGATTGACTCGCATCACCTCTTCGACGGCCGCTCTAGACAAATCAGGGGTGTTTCCTAGTAGTTGCCACTGGTCAGGGTGTTCTGAAAAAGTTTGCATGCCTAAACCAATTTGATTGCGAGTGGTATCAAAGCCCGCGAAAATCATAAGAGTGATAAGGGAAAGCAGTTCTTCTTCGGTTATCTTCTGACCATCAACGCTTGCTTTGACCAGCGTTCCCACGAAGTCGTCTCTCTCGTTACCCTGGCGGCTTTGAATTAGGTCTCTGGCTATGTCGAGTATTCCGAGCAGACCTTCCTCGATCACTTCGAGATCTTCTTTGATGGTGACGCTGAATACGTAACCCAGCTTGGTTGCAAAATCTGCAACCTTTGGCCACAAGTCCTCATCGAGTCCAAGTAACCCAGTGATGACTTTTGCCGAGAATGGCTCAGCGAACTCAGCCATGAACTCGCACTCTCCGCGAGCCTGAAAGTCATCAATTAGGTCGTTTGCCAAAGAAGCGAATAGAGGTGCCAGGGGCTCAATGGTTCTCGGCGAAAAAGCCGGTGTCGATAAACGGCGCAATCTCACGTGGTCTTCGCCCTCGAGGCTTAGCAACATGGTTTGCCACCAGGATGCCAGCGGGCCTTCGGTTATTCCATAGTGCGAGGGCCACTTTCTAGTGCCCTGGTAAAGCCGCTTGTCTTTCAGGAGCGTGTTTGCATCCTCGTAACGCAGCACCGCTATACCGAATGGAGTCGTCGCATACCAATTGTCTTCTCTCGCATTCATTACCTGGTCTGAACGAATAGAGAAACCAAGCTGATTGAAATCGAGGTGAGCCGCTGTGCCCATTCTTGGATCACTCCTCGTTGTCGTGCCCAATACGTGCCCGATGTGTTTAATATGACTGAAATCTGATGATATCCCGAGTGCCCCTCAAAAAAGCAAAAACCCAGCTCTCGTGAGAAGAAACTGGGTTTTCGTGCGCCCCCCGGGACTTGAACCCGGAACCCACTGATTAAGAGTCAGTTGCTCTGCCGATTGAGCTAGAGGCGCGAACTGCCGAAACCGGCAACGAGACCCAAGAATAGCAGATTTTGCCTAGCCGTCGCCAACCATGAGGTGTTCAGCATTCGTTCAGTTTCGCTCGGTAAAATTGCGGTATTCACCCATGCACGGAGGTTCAGATGAACACTGAAAGACTCGAAGAGGGCTCCAAGGCACCAATATTTACCCTGCTTAACCAGGATGGCGACAAAGTGAAACTCGCCGACTTTAAGGGCGAGAAAGTCATTGTCTATTTCTTTCCGGCCGCATCTACTCCTGGCTGCACAAAAGAGGCTTGCGACTTCAACGAGAACCTCAATTCGCTCAAGGCTGCCGGTTACAAGGTGGTTGGAATTTCTAAAGACCCGATCAAGAAACTGAAGAAGTTTCACTCTGAACAAAAACTGAACTTTCCGTTGCTAAGCGACGAGTCACTCGAGGTTCACCAGCTCTTCGGTTCTTATGGCGAGAAGATGCTGTATGGCAGAGCATACGAAGGCGTGCTTCGCTCAACTTTCGTGATTGACGAAAAGGGCAAGGTCACATTGCCGCTATACAACGTGAAGGCAACCGGCCACGTGGCCATGCTCAGAAAGCAACTGGGAATCTAGTCGCGATCGATCTGCTCGTTGGTTTGTTCGACCACAGTCTTGTTGAACAAAAAGTAGAGCCCCAAGAAGGCCGTAGCTAACAGCCACACGCCGAAGTAGTAGCCGGTAACTTCACCGGTAAAGCTGTTCCACGCAACAGCAATCTGAATGAGTTGCCAAAACATTGCCGCACTTCTTGCCCACCGCTTGCGAAAAACAAGTTGCCGCGCGACGAAGAAAAGATAAGCCGCAGCACCCGACACAACAACGCAAATCGCGATTAGAGTCGCAACCAATTTTGCGTCTGTGAGTAATCCGAAGATGAAAAACAGAGCGACCCCAGAGGTGGCCAGGGCCTCCAAAAAAATCACCATTACAGCAACACGTAGTTGCCACGCAAGGGCTAGAAATCGGGCTTTTAGGCTCATAAATCCTCTTTTTGGGTATTGCCAAAAGGGGTCGATTGTGAAACTATTTTCGAAGGAAAACATCACCTCGAACCCGCTTCATAAGCGTAGGTCAACGAGGTAAAAATGGCAGTTTTAAAGGACAACCATATATGGACATGCAGTGGCTCAACGAATCTCGTTGCCTAACCGAAGACCCTGAACTCTTCTTTCCGATCGGCAACACCGGCCCTGCTGTAGAACAGATTGAACAAGCCAAAGCGATTTGTCGCGAGTGCTCTGTGGCAACCCTTTGTCTCGAATACGCCATCAAAGAGAACCAAGACACCGGCGTCTGGGGCGGCCTAAGCGAGGACGAGCGCAAGTCGCTCAAGCGCAAGTATGCCCGCGCTCGTCGCGCCAGCTAAACCAAAGATGTGAAGAAACCCGCCCTCGAGGCGGGTTTTTCTCTTTGCCTCTAGGCCAGAGGAAGCGAGATCGAAACCTTGGTTCCACCCTCTCGCGGTGAAAACCACTTGATGGTTCCGCGCAATTCGCCCTCGATTAGCGTGCGAATAATCTGCGTTCCGAGCCCCACCCCGAGTTCGCCATTTTTGAGACCCTCACCGTTGTCAGAAACATCGATGTTGAGGCGTTTGGGGTTGCGAACCGCATTAACCAAAACCACGCCGCTGCGATTGGCTAATCCGTGTTCGACAGCGTTGGTGACGATTTCGGTTAGAGCAACAGCCAGCGGTGTTGCGATCTCGCTGCGCAGCTGCCCGAACTTGCCATCGACCAAAGTGCGAACCGTTGTGTTGTGGCTGGCGGCAACCTCGCCGGTGAGCTGAAGCACGCGATCGAAAACTTGGTCGAAGTCGAGGTCTTGATTGACGCCCTCAGACAAGGTGTCGTGTACCAGGGCGATTGCCGAAACCCGACGCATCGCCTGATCTAGCGACTCACGAATCTCTTCACTCTCTGATCTCCTCGACTGCATTCGCAGCAGACTCGAGACGGTTTGCAAGTTGTTTTTCACTCGGTGGTGAATTTCACGGATGGTGGCATCCTTGGTAATAAGTTCGCGCTCTTGGCGTCGCAATTCGGTGACATCGCGGCACAACACCAGCGCACCAACTCGCCTGCCGTCGGCCTTCAGCGGAATCGCGCGCAGCGACAGGGTTAGGGTCGCCGATTCGATGTCGGCTCGCCAAGCAGCTCTACCGGTAAGCACCAACGGCAATGACTCATCAACACTGTTCGAGTCTTTGACCACCCTGGTTGCGGCTTCGGCGAGTGAGCGACCCTCGAGCTCGCCATCGATGCCGAGTCGGTTAAACGCCGAGACTCCGTTTGGACTTGCGAAGATTACATCGCCGTCTTCATCAAGACGAATCAGGCCATCGTTTGCTCGAGGTGCGCCGCGCTTGGAACCGGTTGGTGAGTTGAAATCTGGGTACTGCCCATGGGCGACCATTTCGAGCAGGTCATTGGCGGCACGCAGGTAGTTGATCGAGATCTTGTTTGGCTGAATCGTGGCATCTATCTTGGTGTGACGAGAGATGAATGCCACCGGCGCCTCAACCGCATCTTCGTTGGCACTAGATGCTCGGCGCCGAACCGGAACAACCTCTAGGCGAGACTTGATTCCATCGAAAACCTCGCTGGCCAAGAAGAATGCCTCGCCAGTGCTGAAGGCCTGCTCGAGGCCGGCCTGCCACTGTTTTGGTGCGTCTGAGGAAGAGGAAGAGATATCACGGTAAAAGAGCGTCGGGGCCGAGGAAGGCCGGGCGTTGCTGATTGCATAGAACTTGCCGGTCGATTCGCGCACCCAGAGCACCAGATCTGCCATCGATAGGTCGGCGATGAGCTGCCACTCTGAGATGAGCAGGTGCAACCACTCGATGTCGGCATGAACACTCTGGCCATGCTTCTTCATGAGTTCGCTTAGGGTCGACACCTAACCGAGTTTAGCCACGCGCCGCCTCGATTTCGAAGGCCAATTCAGCAGGTTCGAGAGCACAAACTGGGCTATTGCCTGCTTAACGCTTGAATTTTTGCCAACCAGGTTTATGGGCACACCGTCGCGCAAAGCGCGCGCAAACAGGCCGATATCCTCTTCAATGAAAATCGCAACCTCTTGTTCGACAAACTGGCGAATCGTCTGGGCCACCTCACCAGATGCCTTCTTGCCGAGCACATCCTGGTTCAGTCGGTTGACCACGATGTGAACTTTGCCTTCGAGTTTCAACTCTCGCAACTGACCACTCGCCCAGATGAAACGATTGAGCCCGATCACATCGGCCGTGGTTAGTGCAACGACGTGATCTGCTACCGACAGTGCGGCAAGCGTTGCCGAATTTCGCTCACTCATCATGCGCGAATCGACAAGCGACGTCTCGAGAGACGATCCGACATCGACAAGCACACAGTCAAAAAACTCTCGTGCGAAGTTCAGCAAGTCGCGCAAGTTTTCGAATCCAATTTCTGGCCATCGATTCACCATGGTCAGGCCTGCCAATAGTTTGAGCCGCTGTCTCGGCATTTCAAAGTCGAGCAGCAGTTGCTCGAAGGCAGCTCGATCGAGCGTGCCCTGAGCTTGCATTCTGATTGCAGCGCTGAGCCCCGAATAGTTTTGGTCGAAACCAAAGAGTTGAATCAGTGATGGTGCATGAACATCGGCGTCAATCACAAGAGTGCGCTTGCCGGTCTTGGCCAACTCGCATGCGAAGGCGGCCACCAGGCTGCTGCGCCCAGGCGAACCAGCAGCAGACCAGACGGTAATCACCTGCCCCGAGGTCTGCGGTTGCTCACTGATTGCTGACGACACCGATGAATCCACCCTCTGCACTGGCCAGCATTAGCGGTGCGAGTTCTTCTGCCGAAGTGGCAACCTCGAGCCGCCTCTCAGAGCTGGCAAACGCGTCGCTCGCATCGGTATTGGTGATGGCGAGCACCTCTAGCGCAACACCGATTCGCTGAGGAACACTCACGTGATCGATCGAAGTTGATTTAGCCACGAACCACACATCGACACGAGAACCCACTCGAATCGAAGACGACAGTGGCTGAGAAGGGGTCAGCACCATCGAGTAGCGAGCCTCAAGCGCACCCAAAGCCGAAGTCGGCAACAGTTGGCCCTCGAGCAGTGGGCTGGTGAGCCGAGCATCGGGCTGAAAACTGCTCAGGTATAGACCTTTAGCATCGAGGTTGGTGGCCATGCGCCCGAAGTTAGCCGCCGTGATCGCTGCGCCCGAAGGTAAATCGCGCCTGGCCACCAGAAGCTCCTGAAGTGGTTCGGCGCGATACATCGAAAACAGCATGGCAACGGTTGCCACCAGCAAAGTTAGGGCAAGCAATACCAGCGCCTTGCGATTGACCACTTGCGCTGTCCTGGTTCTGATTGGCTTATTTCTCATCGACTGCGCCACTGGGTCACGTCTGCCGAATCCTTGGCCTCAACTATGCCGAGCCAATCTAGGGCGACCAAAGCTATTGCGGTTACCTCAGGCTCTCCAGATCGCGCATTCGGGCGCTTGAAATAGGCAAGCGAGTTTTCGATTGCAACCAGAACCGCGTCAAAGCACGGTTGCCCAACCGGCTTGAACTTGGCGGCGAATGCAGGATGCATCTCGCTAATGAACTCTTCGAGTTTCACCGCTCGCCTGCGTAATTTTGGCAGTCGAGAATCGCGGTCGATTGAAAATTTCATCTCGGCTGCCTTCGGCATGCCAACGCAAATCCAGGCGGCTCGTTGCTCGTGATATCCAGCGACAAAATCTTCACCGAGAATCGGGGCAATCAACGCCAGCTCCTCCCCATCGATTCGCATGGTCAAGAGATTGCTCTTTGCCAACCTGGCTTGCATCTCGAAGCAGTGATTAGGTTCGACAAATTGCGATTCGAGATCTTCAAACAGTGCGTCTAAATTCATGAAAGAAGTATTGGCTGGGCGCTGACAAATACCAAAAAGTTATCCACAGAGTGGTTGCTCTCTATTTACCACCAGATTGAATCGCAATAGCGTCTAACATCCAAGCCAAATCGGATGGAGAAAATCGGACGGGGAAAAGCCGAAATGAAAGAGAACGAAAAGCGTGATGAAAGAGAAATAGCAAAGGCAAAAAGGCAAAGAGTCGTGAAGAACCGAATTCAAGAGGCAGACTATTTTGGCGAGCAATACTGCAAGACAGCAGACCTAGAGAACCCAGAAAAGCTGCTTCGCATACTGGCACCAGCGGTGGTTGAGGTGATCGCCGGGGTGCGAAACATCAGTCAGTTGGCGGCGCACCTCAGCGAAGACGTTTATAACAGGCTCAGAGATCGCTCGGTGAAAGTTGCGCTTGAGCGGGCCAAGCGGGGTGAGCCCACCAAGGCACCGCAACTTCGGGTTGGCAGCATGAAGAAGCAAGAACCCCGCGACGGGGTTGTCGAGTCTGTGGTTTTGGTGCAGTCGCCAACTCGAACTAGAGCGGTAACCATTCGGCTAGAGGGCATTAACCGCAGGTGGCGAGCCACCTCGGTTTCAGTTATCTAGTTCTTGAAGAACGAGCTTCCGGGAGCCGACTTGCCATCTGGTTTCTTTGAGTCGTTTGAAGCCTTTACTGGGCCATCACTGCCACCCTGGTGAATCTCGGCACTGCCGTCTTCACTGGGTGAGGTGTAGGTCAACTTCTTTACGTCAGGCTTGACCTCGACCACTGGGGCTGAAGCCTGCACCTGAACCTCGATGTTGAACATGAAGCTAACCGACTCTTCGCGAACTGCGCCCATCATCTGCTGGAACATTCCGTAGCCTTCGCGCTGGTATTCAACCAACGGGTCGCGCTGCGCCATGGCACGAAGACCGATTCCCTCTTTGAGGTAATCCATCTCATACAGGTGGTCGCGCCACTTGCGGTCGACAACCGATAGCACAACGCGTCTCTCGAGTTCGCGCATCGCTGCTTCGCCAATCTCGTCGCCGCGCTTTGCGTAGGCAACTTTAGCGTCAGAGATAAGTTCGCGGGTTAGCCAATCGCGGGTGAGGCGGTTGCGGTTTCCGGCCTCTGCGAGCACCTCAGAGATTTCGAGACCAATCGGATAGATGGTTTTCAAGTCACTCCATAGAGCATCGAGATCCCAGTCTTTTCCGGTTCCCTCAACTATGTGCTGATTGACGACATCCTTGATGACATCTTCGAGAAAGCCCGAGATTCTGTTCTGAATATCGTCACCCTCGAGGATGTGGCGTCGGTCGGCATAGATTGCTTCGCGCTGGCGAGACATGACGTCGTCATATTTCAAAACGTTTTTGCGAATCTCGGCGTTTCGGCCTTCGACCTGTGACTGCGCGCTTTGAATTGCACGACTGACCAACTTCGATTCAATCGCGGTGTCGTCTGGCACTCCAGGACGGTTCATCATGCTTGCGGCTGCGCCCGAGTTGAACAAACGCATCAGATCGTCGGTTAGCGAAAGATAGAAACGTGATTCACCAACGTCACCCTGACGACCAGAACGACCACGCAGCTGGTTGTCGATTCTTCGTGATTCGTGACGTTCGGTGCCAAGCACATAGAGCCCACCGGCAGCAAGCACCTGTTCGGCGTCTACGGCAACCTGTGCCTTGATCTTTTCGAACTCAGCCGCCCAGGCTTTTTCATATTCTTCTGGAGTCTCATCGGCGTTTAGGCCGCGCTTGTTCAAAGCGTCGACGGTCAAGAACTCGGCGTTACCACCGAGCATGACGTCGGTTCCACGGCCAGCCATGTTGGTGGCAACGGTTACGGCACCGAGTCGACCGGCCTGCGCGACAATGGCTGCCTCACGAGCGTGGTTCTTGGCGTTTAGCACCTCGTGGCGCACTCCGCGCTTGGCTAGCAGTTTCGAAAGGTACTCGCTTTTCTCGACCGAGGTGGTTCCAACCAAAACCGGCTGACCCTTGGCGTGGCGCTCGGCGATGTCTTCGACAACCATCGCGAACTTGATCTCTTCGTTCTTGAAGATTAGGTCTGACTGGTCAAGGCGAATCATTGGTCGGTTGGTTGGAATCGGAACCACACCGAGCTTGTATGTGCTCATGAACTCGCCGGCTTCGGTCTCTGCTGTACCGGTCATGCCGGCAATCTTCTTGTAAAGACGGAAGTAGTTCTGCAGGGTGATTGTTGCGAGAGTTTGGTTTTCGGCCTTGATCTCGACGCCCTCTTTGGCCTCGATTGCCTGGTGCACACCTTCGTTATATCGACGACCAGGAAGCATGCGACCGGTGTGCTCGTCAACGATTAGAACTTCACCGTTCATAACGACATAGTCTTTGTCACGCTTGAAAAGAGCGATTGCCTTGAGCGAGTTGTTCAAGAAAGAAATTAGTGGGGTGTTAGCCGACTCGTAAAGGTTGTCGATGCCCAGGTAGTCTTCGACCTTTGCAATTCCCGGTTCGAGAATTCCAACGGTGCGCTTCTTCTCATCAACTTCGTAGTCGACGACCGGCTGCAACTTGGCGGCAATGGTTGAAAACTCTGCGAACCAACGGTTGGCCTCGCCGGCTGCCGGACCAGAAATGATGAGCGGTGTTCGAGCCTCATCGATAAGAATCGAGTCAACCTCGTCGACGATTGCATAGAAGTGACCGCGCTGCACTAGCTCGGCTTTGTCCCAAGCCATGTTGTCGCGAAGGTAGTCGAAACCGAATTCATTGTTGGTTCCATAGGTGATGTCGCAAAGGTATTCTGCACGACGCTGTGCCGGATCCTGTCCGGCAAGAATGCAACCCGTGGTCATGCCAAGCGCTCGGAACACGCGGCCCATAAGTTCACTCTGATAGTTGGCCAAGAAGTCGTTCACGGTAACGATGTGAACGCCACGACCGGCAATTGCGTTTAGGTAGGCTGCCGTGGTCGCAACCAAGGTCTTTCCTTCACCGGTCTTCATCTCGGCGATGTTGCCGAGGTGCAGGGCGGCTCCACCCATTATCTGAACATCGTATGGGCGCATTCCAAGGGTGCGCTTCGCGGCTTCGCGAACTGCGGCAAAGGCTTCTGGAAGCATGTCGTCAAGAGACTCACCTGCGGCATAGCGCTCACGCAGGCTATCGGTCTCGCTGCGAAGTTCGTCGTCGGTTAGCGAGCTAAATGAATCCTCTAGCGCGTTGACTGCCTTCGCGTAATTGCGGAGTTTGCCGAGAATTCGGCCTTCTCCGGCGCGCAGCACCTTGTCGAGAATATTTGCCAAGATTGAGCTCCAGACGAGTCGGTTTGAATAACTTAGTCAATCTTAGGCGAGCCTCAAGGCTCAACCTGAGAGAGGGCTGGATGTGCGCTGGGTTCGCTGCGCCTCAGGGTCTCGGCCAGGACCACGAAGCCAACCACCTCGGCACCCGCCGATTTTGCGGCTCTGCAGGCCTCGGTGAGAGTCGAACCCGTGGTGACAACATCATCGACCAGCAAAACTCGCCTGCCGCTGAGACTCGCAGCTGCCACCATCGAGTCGGCGAGGTTGGTTCGGCGCTGACCAAATTTGAGAGCCGCCTGATCTTCGACTTGCCGAACAAACCTGAGCGCAGATTTCGAGTTGGGCAGACCCCACCGACCAGCCACCCGGTCTGCGATTATCTGCGCCGGCACGAAGCCGCGCTTTTTGAAACTCGAAGCGTCACTTGGCACCGCCATGACCAGGTCGATTTTGCCAAAAGGGTTTGAGGGCAGCAAAGCGTCAACCATCGATCGAGCAATCGCAAACTGATTCTGTTCTTTGAAAGCGGATATGGCTTTGGCCACTCGCTCGTCTAAGACCGAGAGTGCAATTCCAGACTTGGCGAGTGTATGTGCTCTTTCTACGGTGTGAAAAGTATGCCGACTCAAGCAGTCTTTGCAGTAAACCGAGGGCGGTCTAGAGCACTCGGCGCATCGTGAAGGCAATAGCAGATCAAGCAACGATTCGATGAGTGTCATGGTTCATGAAAGCAATACCGAAGAAAACGTGTGCGAGTTTTTCACCGACTGGCAGTTTTAGCCAGCAAAGTGAATTGCCAGAATATCTCTCGCAATATTTATCCAGGTGAGGGATCGAAGAATGCGCAGCTCTTGTTTTGAATCAAGAACATACGACGCTGCGGTGGTTCCACTCGAAACGACCGATTGAGCCGATGGCACGGGCGCTAGTTTTTTGACCTGACCACCAACCTGCAGGTAAACCGGAGACGTTATCGAACCTGAAGATCGAGAGACACTTGCGACAGTTGTCTCATCTATCCATGAAACCGCACCGGTTAGTTCGTCGCTCTTGGCCATGCGAACCGGAACCGAAATGGCCAACGGAATACCCGCTTCATCGCGAACAATCGCTGCTACATACAACCTGGCCTGACCTTTATAGTTCAGCAGGAATGCAACTCGAGACCCCTCACGAGAAATTGAGAATGCCACGTGGTCTGCCTGTGAAAGCCAGCCCAGCGTTGAAAAGACTTGCTTGCCGGTGGAGTCGTAGGCCGTCAGCGGAGAGTCGGCCGACGCGCCCTGGCACCAAATTAGACCCTGCGGATCAATCACCGGGGCAAGCAGGTCACCGCGGTAATCAATGGCGGTCAACTCGCTATTGGCGCCGGTCAGGCGCGTTACGGCGATTCCTTGCGGTCCCGTCAGCGCCAAAAGGGTCTGCTGGTTATTGATTCCAAATTCGGTAGCCTGCCAGTTTTTCGCTGCTTCGCTCGCCCGTTTCATTGGCACGGCGCTCGTCGAGAGTTGCCTAAATCCATCGCTGGTGAGAACTATTGGGTCCGGATTCTTCGCCAATGAAACCTGATACGGAAGGTTAACGATATTTTGCAGAACACCGTCAATCTTGATTTGCACCGAGAATACGTTTGGAAGTTGCGTAAGAGTTGCCGTGAGCTGAACCAACATTCGCTGACGCTGCGCAACAGTTGTGCTATTCACGGATGCATCTAAATCGACGATTGCAGTGCCAGCATCTACCGTCACCGAATCGAGAGCCAATTGCGTGCCAGTCGGAAACGCCGAATTCACGGCATCGGTCAACCAATAATCTGGCCCGGCAAGCAGCGCCGAAACCAGGCGGGTACCAGTAGAAATTCTGGTGGCAAACCAGCGACTGTCAGGAACAAGATAGCGATCTTGATTGTCATAGAAATAGAGCGAGTAACTTCTAAACAAAACCTCAAACACTGGACGAACTAACACGATTGAATCTGGGGCTTGATTGATTCGCCACTGACCGTCTTCTTCAATCATGCTGTATTTAAGAATGCGAGAAATTGATGGAGCAAGTTCTTGATAGCGACCGAGTTCATCTACCCGAGCGATAGCTTGAAAGGTCACAGTTGCTTCGGTTGAGCCGAACACTTCAATAACAGGTCGCGAGTCACCGATCAGAAGTTCGGCGCTGGGGTTCCACTTCGCCGCCAAGTCCCGACTCAGATACTCTCGAGCCACTTGATAGTCATTCTGGGGTCCGGTTGCGGCGTTGATGAAGCCGTTGATTATCTCTTGCTGCGTGGCAGCTTCGTCGGGACCACTCGGCGAGTAATAGAGGTAGTCGGCGGTCAGGCCAGATTGAATGTCGCTTCCGACTTTGACCTCTGAATCGGTTGGCAGCTTGGCACACCCCGTGAGGGTGAGGGCCGCGATCGCCACGAGGGCAAGAGCCCTGAGCAAACTAGCTTTCATCGTCGACCTGCTTCTTGCGCGGTGGCAGCGGCAGCGGTGACTGCGAGAAGACCGAACCTTGAAAACGGGGCAGCGTAAGCCTGAAAGTTGAACCCTCGTTTGGCTTGGCGGCAACCTGCAGCCAACCCGAGTGTAGGTTGGCGTCTTCGAGCGAGATGGCCAAACCAAGGCCGGTTCCGCCAGATGTGCGCTTACGAGCCGGGTCTGCTCGCCAGAATCTGTCGAACACTCGGTCGAGCTGGCTTCGAGTCATTCCAACTCCGTTATCGGTGACGCTAACGGCAACAGCGTGAGCACCGCCGGCAACGGCAACGGTAACCGGCTTGCTTTCGCCGTGCTCGACTGCGTTAGCCAAAAGATTGCGAAGCAAACGCTCGATACGTCGACTGTCTAGTTCGGCCTCGATGCTCTCGCTCTGGGTTTCGAGAAGTATCTCGCAACTCTTTTTCTCGGCAAGTGGTTCAATCGATGCAATCGCCGAACGCACTACGTTTAGCAAATCAACTTTCTCGAAGTCACCGGCAACAGCGCCGGCGTCGTAACGCGAAATTTCAAGCAGGTCTTCGAGCAGAGTTTCGAATCGGTAAATCTGCGAGTTCATGGCTTCGGCGCTCTTCTTGATCGGCGCGTCAAAACCTTCGCGGTTGTCATAAATCAATTCACCCGCGAGTTTGATTGTTGTTAGCGGAGTGCGAAGTTCGTGCGACACGTCAGAAACGAATCGCTGCTGCATTTTCGAGATTGACTCATACTGTTTCAACTGATCTTGAAGGTTGTCTGCCATGGCATTAAACGAACGCGCCAACTGTGCGATAACGTCTTCACCTTTTTCTGGAATGCGCTCATCAAGTGCACCCTCGGCGATGTTCTCGCTAACTCGGGCTGCGAGTCGAACCGGTTGAACGATTCGCGAGGTAACCCACCAGCTGACAAGACCGATGATGAGCAAAACAATCAGCCCACCAATCACCAGGGTGCCCTGCACCAGGTCGAGAGTCAGCTGTTCGCGCTGCAGGTCATAAACCAGATAGAGCTCATAAACGCCCGCCAATGGAATTTCAATCGGTGCACCGACAATCAAACCGGGATGGGTGGCCGCGCCAACCTGCAGTTGGGTCGACTGATAGACCAGCTTCGAAGTCGTGACCCTCACCTTGTCTCGCAACGACT
>Ga0209191_1000561_pt1 | contig 28526 bp, 23 predicted proteins | sample S_130626_EF_Meta_FD_187320 | JGI IMG/M metagenome (GOLD analysis project Ga0209191, IMG submission 187320) | Freshwater microbial communities from Lake Simoncouche, Canada to study carbon cycling - S_130626_EF_MetaG (SPAdes) (version 2) | ecosystem: Environmental > Aquatic > Freshwater > Lake ...
CGGCGGATACGCGGGCAGTCTTCGACTGGCATCGCCGGCCAAGAGCACCAGACCCACCAGCGATCGAATTCGCGAAAGCATCTTCAGCAGGCTCGAAGCTCGTGACAAATTGACTGGCTCGGTAGTGCTTGACCTCTACGCGGGCACAGGTGCGCTTGCACTCGAGGCAATCAGTCGCGGAGCAGTCGCCGCTCTCTTGGTAGAACGCGATGGCAAGGCAGCCGCTGTTTGCGTGCAAAATGCGGCGCTGATTCAGAAGTCGCTTGCGAAGCAAGACATCGAGGTTGAGACCAAGGTGGTCAACAAGGCCGTTGCAAGCTACCTCTTGTCATCTACCCACGACTTTGACTTGGTTTTTATTGACCCGCCCTACGAAATTTCTAACGAAGAAATCGAAGAGAACCTAACCGCGCTCTTGCCGAGGTTGACTGCAGACGCCATCGTGATAGTCGAACGTTCGAGCAGATCTGAGGCGTTTGCGGTTGTCGAGGGCTATGCGCTCGAAGATTCAAAGAACTACGGCGACACCGAAGTTTTCTGGCTCAACAAGATTTAGTTAGACGTTGCGCTCAGTTGGGCCAACATAAACCTGCTGTGGGCGACCAATCTTGGTATTGCCGTCATGCATCATTTCTCGCCAGTGAGCAATCCAACCTGGCAGGCGTCCGATCGCAAACAACGGTGTGAACATGTGCGACGGAAAACCAATCGCCTTGTAAATCACTCCGCTATAGAAGTCGACGTTTGGGTAAAGCTTTCGCTCGACGAAGTATGGGTCTGACAGAGCCGCCTCTTCGAGTTGCTTGGCGATGTCGAGCATCGGGTCATCGATGCCAAGATCGTGCAGAACCGAATCTGCCGTGGCCTTGATGATTTGTGCTCGCGGATCAAAACTCTTGTAAACGCGGTGGCCGAAGCCCATCAGGCGAATGCCATCTTCTTTGTTCTTCGCCCGCTCGACGTAGCGCTGAACACTTTCGCCCGAATCACGGATGTGCTCGAGCATATCGACCACTGCCTGGTTGGCACCGCCGTGCAGCGGGCCGAAGAGGGCGTTAATTCCGGCTGAGACCGACGCAAATAGATTCGCCTGGGTTGAGCCGACCATTCTCACGGTTGAGGTCGAAGCGTTCTGCTCGTGATCTGCGTGCAAGGTAAACAGTGTGTCTAGTGCCTTGGTAACCACAGGGTTCTGAACATAGCTCTCTGCCATGTTGCCGAAAGACAAGCGCAAGAAGTTTTCCACATAGCCAAGTGAATTGTCTGGGTATAGCAGTGCCTGCCCCATCGAGTTCTTGTGCGCGTAGGCGGTCAGCACCGGCAGCTTTGCGAGCAACCGAATGGTCGAGAGCTCAACCTGCTCTTCGTCGTGAGGGTCGAGTGAGTCCTGATAGAAAGTCGATAGCGCAGAGACACCGGCAGACAGCACAGACATCGGGTGCGCGTTTTGCGGCATGGCGTGAAAGAGATTCTTTAGGTCTTCGTGCAACAGGGTGTGGCGACTTATCTTGTCTTCAAAATTTTCTAGCGCTAGCTGGTTTGGAAGCTCGCCGTAAATCAGCAAATAGGCAACCTCGGTAAAAGATTTCTTAGCCGCTAGTTGCTCGATCGGATAACCGCGGTAACGAAGAATTCCCTTGTCGCCATCGATGTAGGTAATCGCCGACCTGGTTGCCGAGGTGTTGGCGAAGCCGTGGTCGAGGGTGTTTAACCCGGTTAGCGAACCGAGCTTCGAAATGTCGATCGCCGAGTGACCCTCTGTGGCCATGACAATAGGAAAATCGGCCGTTACCCCGCCGACGCTAATCGTCGCGGTGTCGGTTGATACTGGCTCGGTCAAAGAATCTCCTAGTGGCCTAACGGCTGCTTAAGCCTATGGCATCGCGCAAACGCTTGGAAGCCTCGGCAATATTGGCATCGGTTGCTGTGAGCGAGAAACGAACGTGTTGGGTGCTGTGCTCGCCATAGAAGGTTCCGGGAACAACGACAATTCCGAGGTCGGCCATTCGATCGACAGTCTTCCAGCAGTCTTCGTGGAGTGTGGCCCAGAGATACAAACCGGCTTGACTGTCGCTCAACTCGAAACCATATTCGCGCACTGCTGAGAGCAGCACCTCGCGTCGCTCACGATAGAGCTCTTTGGCAATCGCAACATGCTCATAGTCCGCGAGCGCGACAGTCATTGCCCGCTGCACAGGCGCAGGCGAATTCAAACCGGCATGCATGCGAAGGTTCACAAGACCCTTAATCAGGCTCGCCTCTCCGACGGCAAAGGCTGCACGATAGCCGGCAAGGTTCGATTGCTTGCTTAGCGAATAGACGGCCAGAACACCCTCGTGCGAATCTCCACAGACTCGAGGGTCTAGCACCGATGGAATCAACTGTTCGGCCCACTCATCCCAGCCGAGTTCTGCGTAACATTCGTCGCTAGCAAGCAGTGCACCGAGCTCGCGGGCACGATCGACGGCCGCCTTCATCTCTGCGACAGTCAGCACCCGTCCGTCGGGGTTTCCCGGTGAGTTGATCCAGATTAGTTTTGCGTTGCTTGGCCAGAGCGCTGGGTCGTCTTCGCTGACGATTTCTGCACCACACATTGCAGCACCAACCACATAAGCCGTGTAAGCAACTTTTGGCTGAACCACAACATCGCCCGGTCCGAGTCCCATCATTAATGGCAACCACGAGATGAGTTCTTTCGACCCAATGGTTGGCATTACCTGATTCGAATTCAGCCCTGCTACACCGCGGCGTCTTGCAAACCACTCGACCACTGCCGCCTTGAACTCTGCCGAACCACCGGTCGAAGGATAACCGGGCGCGTTAGACGAGGCGTTCAAGGCATCTTGGATGATTGCCGGAGTTGGATCGACAGGAGAGCCGACCGAGAGATCTACCGCACCGCGCTCATGCAAAGCGGCTTTAGCCGAATAAGGCTTGAGCTGTTCCCACGGATACTCGGGCAGGCGATCGAACAAAGGTGCCCTATTCGCCCTGAGGAGGCAGCACAGAAACTACCTCGTGGTCGCCGGCAATCTTGCCAACCTTGGCGGCACCACCCGGTGAACCAACGGTGTTGAAGAACTCGACGTTGGCCTTGTAATAGTCGGCCCACTGAGAAGGCAGGTCATCCTCGTAATAAATTGCCTCGACCGGGCAGACCGGCTCGCAAGCACCGCAGTCGACGCACTCATCCGGATGAATGTAAAGCATGCGGTCGCCCTCGTAGATGCAGTCAACAGGGCACTCTTCAATGCAGGCCTTGTCTTTCACGTCTACACATGGAAGCGCGATTACGTAAGTCACTTCAACTCCTTATAGGGCGAAACTGCTGCTGCAGCCTTGAATAGTTTAACGGTGACCCGATGCGCTTCGGCGCCAAGAACTGGGGTTCAATCTCGGAAACAGCATCACAAAAGCGCAGATTGCCATCGAGCCGTAAACCCAAGTGTCGCCAATCTGATTGCTCACGATGAGAACTTCGCCACCGGGTTGCTCTTGGCTGAGCCAGTAAACCGACGTAATGAAACTCAGGGTCATCAGGTAGAGAGCGCCGCGGCTGTTGCGCAACAGCCTCAGTGCGATCGCCAGGCAGGCAACCATTGTGAGGGCAACGCTCAAACCAATCGGAAACTGAGCGGTGTCGGTGGTCTTGATTGAGTGCAGCAGTGTGCCCGAGAGTCCAAGTAGCACGCCAAGCGGAATAGCCCAAAAGAATGTGAGCAGTGGCAGCAGGTGAACAAGTGGGCTCGGAGTAGCCTTTCGAATTCTCTCGGGTGCGTCGTAGCGAATCTCGGTGGAGCCGATTGAAAAGGTTTCGGCAAAAATCGAAACCTGACTCGAGTGTGCCTCGAGAGCTGCGCGTTTGAACTTTGCGGTGGTTGCGTTTCCGATCGCCACATCGAACCGTTCCTTCGGTTCGGCAAGAACCCAGAACTGCGGTGCCCTCTTTTTCTGACGTCGATAGTGCCGAATCGCCATGGCCGATGCGTGGTGCGCCATCTTGTGATCGGGGTGCCCATAGCCACCCTTGGCGTTGTAGGTCAAAATAGCGTCTGGTTTGAACTCGTTCATAACGCGTTCGATGTCTTCTGCAATTACGGCCGTTGAAGCCGCGGCCAATGCCATCTCATCTGTGCGACTCTTCTTAGTGGGTCGCCCCATCTGGTTAATGCGCATTCCGCTGTCGAGAAAAGCACGAGTGCCAGCGAAGGAATGCTGAAGTTTTGGGCCGGCCTTTTCAAGTTCGCTCAAGGCGACTCTCAATTCACCGGTGCGAAAAGCGCCCATCGCTCGAAGTTGCCCCTCGAGCCCCTTGAGCTCTTCGAGCTTCACCTTGCCGCGCTCACCACGGGTTAGGGTCAGAACGTAAACCTCGGCTCCCGCTGCAAGTCGATCGGCAATTATGTGCCCGGTGAAAATGCTTTCGTCATCGGGGTGGGCATGCACGACGAGAAGTCGTTTCGAATTGAAGGTTTGCTTAGGCACATGTCTACTTTAAGCGCCTATTGACGACTTAGGCTAACCTAACTTAGGCTTACCTAAACACCGAAACCCGTCTGATAACGGGCCCTGAAAGGTATTAGATGCTCGCAAACTTCTTCATCGGCCTGCGCGAAGGTCTCGAGGCAGCCCTAATCGTAGGAATCTTGGTTGCCTACGTTCTCAAAATCGGCCAGCCACAACGAGTCAAAACAATCATGTATGGAGTAGCGGCTGCGGTCGTGGCTTCGATTGCCGTGGCCCTGGCTCTGAATTACGCAGTTGAGACAGTGCCGGCGGGCACCAGCGAAATCATCGCGGGAACCAGCTCGGCGCTAGCCGTGGTGTTTGTCACCTGGATGATCTTCTGGATGAAGTCGCAGAGCAAAGCGCTCGGTGCATCGCTTCGCGGACAAGTTGACCAGTCACTCACCAAATCGAGCTTCGCTCTCTTCGCTATCGCATTCACCGCGGTGATTCGCGAGGGTGTTGAGACCGCAGTGTTCCTCTGGAGCGCTAGCCAGGCAACCAACGCCGGAGACTATCCGGTTCTAGGTGCCGCTCTCGGTCTGGGTGTTGCAACGGTCGCCGGCTACCTATTGTTCAAGGGCGCGCTCAAGATCAACATCTCAAAGTTTTTCAACTACACCGGTGCGTTTCTAATTGTGGTTTCTGCCGGAATCCTGGCTTATGCGGTAAAAGAGTTCGAAGAAGTTTTCACTCTTCCACTTCAGCAAATCACCTATGACGTGTCGGCAATTCTTCCAAAGAAGTCACCGATTGAGTCTGTGCTTCACGGCATGATCGGGTTCAACTCGACGCCAACCTACCTGCAATCGCTTGTCTGGATTGCATACTTGCTGCCGGTTACCTACCTCTTCGTAAAGAAAACGAAGGTGAAGGCCTAGCCACAAAAGAAAACGCCCCCGCAAATTTGCAGGGGCGTTTTTCTATTGGTCTTATTCGCTTGCGCGCTTGCGAGCCGAAGCCGCACGCGCACGAAGGTTAGGGTCGAGTTCGAGTTTGCGAATTCGAGTTGCCTCTGGTGTCACTTCAACACACTCGTCTTCACGAGCAAACTCAAGACACTCTTCTAGCGAGAGTTTCTTTGGCGGGGTTAGCGCCTGGAATTCATCGCTCGAGGCTGCACGCATGTTGGTGAGCTTCTTCTCTTTTGTGATGTTAACTTCCATGTCGTCTGCTCGAGAGTTCTCGCCAACTACCATTCCGGCGTAAACCTCTGAGGTTGGCTCAACGAAGAATGCGCCTCGCTCTTGAAGTGCGATCATCGCAAACGGCGTGGCAACACCGGCACGGTCGGCAACCATCGAACCGTTTTGACGGGTGACAATTTCGCCAGCCCAAGCCTCATAGCCCGCCGAGAGTGCGTTGGCAATGCCGGTGCCCTTGGTGGAGGTCAAAAACTCGGTTCTGAAGCCGATTAGCCCGCGGCTAGGAACTCTAAACTCCATGCGAACCCATCCGGTGCTGTGATTCACCATGTTGGTCATGCGACCCTTGCGAGAAGCCATCAACTGGGTGATTGAACCCAAGAACTCTTCTGGAACATCGATAGTTAGATCTTCAACCGGCTCGTGCAACTTGCCGTCGACCTTTCTGGTTACTACCTGAGGCTTGCCCACGGTTAGCTCATAGCCTTCGCGGCGCATCTGCTCGACCAAAATCGCTAGAGCAAGCTCGCCACGACCCTGAACTTCCCAGGCGTCAGGACGCTCGGTTGGCAGAACCTTGAGCGAGACGTTACCGACGAGTTCTTTGTCGAGACGATCCTTGACCAAACGTGCGGTGACCTTTGCGCCCTTGACGCGACCGGCCATCGGCGAGGTGTTGATTCCGACGGTCATCGAGATCGCAGGATCATCAACCTTGATCAGTGGCAACGGACGAATGTCGTTTGGGTCGGCGAGAGTCTCACCAATGGTGATTTCTTCGATTCCGGCAACGGCAACGATGTCGCCAGGGTTGGCCTCGTCAGTCGGAAAACGCTCGAGCGCCTTCGTCTTGAGCAGCTCGGTGATCTTTACGTTCTGAGTGGTTCCGTCGTGACGAACCCAGGCAACCTGCTGACCCTTGCGAAGGGTGCCGTTGAAGATACGCAGCAAAGCTAAGCGACCCAAGAACGGTGACGCATCCAAGTTTGTAACGTGCGCCTGCAACGGGTGCTCGTCGTCATACTTCGGCGCAGGAATGTATTTCATGATCGCTTCGAATAACGGCTCAAGGTCGTCATTGTCAGGCATGGTTCCATCGGCAGGCTTGTTCATCGATGCGCGACCAGCGCGACCAGATGCATAGATAACCGGCAGGTCAAGAATTGCGTCTACGTCTAGCTCTGGAACATCTTCGTGAATGTCGCTGGCAAGACCGAGAAGCAGATCGTGGGTCTCTTCGACTACCTCGTCGATGCGGGCGTCTGGACGGTCGGTCTTGTTAACCAACAAGATAACCGGAAGGTTCGACTCGAGAGCCTTGCGAAGCACAAAGCGAGTCTGCGGAAGCGGACCCTCAGAGGCATCAACTAAAAGCACAACACCGTCAACCATCGAGAGTCCGCGCTCAACCTCGCCACCAAAGTCGGCGTGGCCAGGGGTGTCAATTACGTTGATGGTAATTTCTTTGCCGCCCGAGTGCTTGCCCTTGTAGGCGATTGCAGTGTTCTTGGCAAGAATCGTGATGCCCTTTTCGCGCTCGAGGTCACCCGAGTCCATGATTCGTTCACCCATGTTTGAGTGTTCACTGAATGAGCCGGTCTGGCGAAGCATTGCATCGACCAGGGTGGTCTTTCCGTGGTCTACGTGGGCAACGATTGCAACGTTGCGCAGGTCATCTCTAGAGGCCAGAGCCATGATTAAGTCCTTGTATTTAGACAAGTCTTGGCACAACGAAGCCTGCCAGATTTGTGATTTTGGGCGATCGCCCTCGATGCCCCAAGTCTAACCGCTGTGGTTGCAATAAGCGATGACCCAGTGTGCTCTAGTTGCCGCTAATCGACCAATTCCAGTAGCCGTATGTGGCGCTCTTGCCATGCGGTGCCTTCACCACCGAGGCCAGTCTGTCGCTATAAATCAACAGGGAAGGCACCTGATAGAGGGGCATGCCGAATCGTGAGGCGAATAGTTCACCGTCGATGTCTTTCAAGACAGATATCTGCTCTAGGGGTTTGGTTTCTGCAGAGAACTGCGTCAAGAGCGCTTCAATCTTGGTGCTGGTGAACTTGCCGAGAGAGCCGCCCGTGAACCAGTAAGGGTCGCCATTCAGCTCGCCAGCCAGTTCGACAGCAGTTATGTAGACATCAAATTCGCCGGTGGCAAAGACTGAACGGGGTTCACTCGAAGAGACGTCAATCAAGTTGAATCCAGCTGCCGTAGCATACTCGCCCAGCAGCGACCACTCGGCTTTGGCTCGGGGATTGTTTGAATCAAATAGCACGCGAATGTCTTGAGCCGTGCGAAGGTTGGCTGCCTCGAGAAGCTGCTGAGCTTTCTCGGCATCTTGCACCAGAAACTCTGCAGAGCCATTCGACTGAATGAAGGGCGAATAGTAATTCGACGAACTCGAATAAATCCACGAGCGTGCTTCGATTACCGGATTATCGACGCTCAGCGAAGTGAGTATCTTTGCTCGCGGAATCAGTGCGAGAAACGCCTCGCGCAGGACAGTCGCGTTTTCAGAGCTCGAATCAGCGAATGCGCTGCCCTCTGCGAAGTTCAAAAGCACTGCCTCAATTGAATTGCTTGCTGCAAATTCGTAATTCGCGCCAGCAACCTTGGCTAGCCCAATCAGGTCTGAGTTAGAAGCGATTCCCGACTCCTGAGGCGCCGCAAGATCTAGAAGCCCATCCTGCATATCTGAGAGCATCGCCGTTGCATCTGAATAGAACCTGATGTTCAAAGTTTCGATCTTCGGTGCTGGACCCCAAGCGAAGTCACGATTGACCTTTAGGGTGAGCGATGCTGCTGGTGCGAAAGTTTCAACCCGATACGCACCTGCCGAGACTTTTGCGGCTTCGAATATCGAACCGCGAGTCAGGTAAAGCTGTGAGTACTGTTCACTTAGCAATCTCTGATCGGCCACGTTTTGAGAATTAACGGCTTGATCGAATCGTGCGAGCGCCGCGGAGTTATCAGTCTCGTTGAAAGCCTTGGCCGACACAAGATGAGCCGCGGCCGATATCGTCATGGCGGTTTTATAGTCTGCTACCGCACGATCGAAGGTGACATCTAAAGACAAGCCATCTGCCGAGATTTTAGGAGTGCTGGTCGCAAATTTCAGCCCAGACCCAGACCTAATCGAATTGAAACCCGCGTCCGCCGGGTTTCTAGCGGCGAGCCAAGAAAGCATCAGATCTCTAGCCGAGACTTTGACGCCGTCGCTCCACTTGGCTCGGCCAGTAAGTGCATACCGCACCGTTAGGGGGTTATCAGAGAGCACCTCGACCGTTCCGAATTCCGAGTTGGCAACCAACTCTCCGTTGCTGTCAGAGAAGAAAAAACTCGGGTTGACCAGGTTGGCGATTTCGCGATTTACGTCGATGGCAGCTTCATCGGTCACGTTGTCTGCGTTGAGAGAGTTGAAGTCATCGGTTAGGCCGATGTTAAGCACTGAGCCGGCTTGCACCCCCGAGGCAGAGCAGCCAGCAAGCATTGTGCTCAGCAGCACAGCCGCAGCAATTGCTGCAAAGATTCGTTTCAAAGTTGCTCCGAAAAACTAAACGGGTGTCTAAAGGTTACCCTCTAAACACCCGTCCAGCCTGAGAACTACTTGAGCGCTTGACGCGCCTCGCGACGCTTCTTCTGCTCGGCAGGGTCTGGAACCGGAACCGCTGAGATAAGGCGCTGCGTGTAAGGATCTTTTGGATGCTTGAGAATCTGGTCGCGCAGACCTTCTTCTACAAGACGACCATTCTGCATAACCGCAATGCGGTGAGACAAAATGTCGACAACACCAAGGTCGTGTGTGATGAAGAGGCAAGCAAACTTGAGTTCCTCTTGAAGTGCCTGTAGCAGATCTAGAAAACGAGCCTGCACCGATACGTCGAGAGCCGAAGTTGGCTCGTCGGCAATCAACAAACTCGGTGTCAAGGCGAGGGCGCGAGCAATACCAACGCGCTGACGCTGTCCACCAGAGAGCTCGTGCGGGTAACGATTGCGGTAGCTGCGAGGCAATTCAACCGAGTCGAGAAGTTCTTCCACGCGGCGATCAAGGTCATCGCCCTTGGCTAGGCCAGCCAACATGATTGGCTCACCGATGCTCTCACCAATAGGAAGGCGAGGGTTTAGCGAAGAGGCAGGGTCTTGAAAAACGATGCCGGTGTGGCGACGAATCTGACTAAGCATCTTTGTGTTTCCATTGCTGATGTCGTTACCGGCAACGCTGATGATTCCTGACTTGATTGGCAAAAGCCCAATCGATGCTCTACCAATTGTGGTCTTGCCAGAGCCAGACTCACCCACAAGACCAACAATCTCACCTGGGTAAATCTCGAGGCTAAAGTCTTGAACTGCCTTGAAGGCCGGGATGCGTCCACGCTTCGGGTACTCAATGTCGACATTCTGCAGTTTCAAGACGGGCTCTGGCTTTACGTTGCCGGCAAATTTCAGGTCACGAACCGCAACTGTTCCGAGTTTCGGAACCGCAGCCAAAAGCTGCTGGGTGTATGGGTGCGATGGGCGGTTGAAAATTATGTCTGCCGTGTTGTGCTCGACGGTGAAGCCGTCTTTCATAACCAAAATTTCGTCGGCCATGTCGGCAACCACGCCCATGTCGTGAGTGATCAGCAAGATGCCCGAGTTCAGCTTGTGACGTAGGTCACGCATCAGGTCGAGAATTTCGGCCTGAACTGTGACGTCAAGTGCTGTGGTTGGTTCATCGGCAATCAGAAGGGCCGGGTCACAGGCAAGGGCAACAGCGATCATCGCACGCTGCTTCTGTCCACCAGACAATTGGTGCGGATACTTGTCGATTGACTTCGCGGGGTCAGGAATGCCGACCATGTCTAGAAGTTCAATAGCGCGCTTCTTAGCGGTTACAGGCCCCATAGAGAGGTGCAGGCGCAAGGTTTCAATGATCTGAAAGCCGATTGTGTAAACCGGGTTCAGAGCGGTCATAGGCTCCTGAAAGATATAGGCAACTTCTTTGCCGCGAAACCTGCGCACTGTGGTCGAGCTGGCCTGAAGCATGTCGACGCCCTTGACCTCGACCGATCCGGTGGTGCGAGCGTTTGAGGCCAAAAGACCCATGAGGCCCATAGATGAAGAAGACTTTCCAGAGCCTGATTCGCCAACAATTGCCAACGTCTTGCCCGGGTAGACCTCGTAGTTCATGTCAATCGCGGCCGGATACCAAACCCCGTCGACCCAGAAGTCGACGTTGTAGTTCGAGACCTTTAGTACTGGTTCAGTCATCTTTTACTTTCCTTCTTGAACCGCAGTAATGCCTGCGATGATTGATGCATGAAAAACGAGTTTGTCTTCAGACCCAAGGGCAACTTCGCCTGGGCCATAGTAGCCATCGTGCTTGATGTTCTGTTCATGGCGCAGGTAATTCTCTACCCGGTCGAAAACGCCGTTCGATGGATTGAGTTCAGCCTCGGCGCTGCAATCGCTCTCGGTGCAACTTTGCTGTGGATTCGACCAAAGCTTGTGCTTAGAGACGATCACCTTGTGGTCGTAAACCCGATCAGCCAGATCGCCATCGCCTACAAAGACATCGATGATCTCGAGACCAAATGGTCGCTGCGCATAAACCACAAAGGCAAACAAACCAGAGTCTGGGTTGCTCCCGCCAACGGTAAGCAACGCTGGATCAGCGAGAGTGCTCGCATCTGGAAGTTCAACCGAATCCCAAGCAGCGAAATAGTCACCGACGAATACACCACCGTGAGCGACAGTCTCGGCAGCGACAGCGGCATTGCCGCTGCGCTCATCCGTGAACGTCTCAAAGGTTTGCATTAGGCCTTAGCCTTCATCTCGCGAGCTTGCAAACGCTCCTTTAGCGATATGCGACGCTTCTGACGAGGGTCGAATGCATCGCGCAGACCGTCACCGATGAAGTTCACGCAAAGCGCGATTGAGATGATGAAAAGACCAGGCCACCAGAACAACCAGGGGCTAACGCTGAATACGTCTTGGTACTTGCTGATCAGCAGACCGAGCGAAACGTCGGGAGACCTAACTCCGAATCCAAGATAGCTAAGTGCCGACTCGGTAAGAATCGCACCAGACATCAACAGGGTTCCGGCAACGATGATTACACCGATGGCGTTTGGCAAAATGTGCTTGAAGATAATGCGGCGGTCAGATGCACCGGCCACTCTTGCGGCGTCGACAAACTCACGCTCACGCAAAGTCAAGAACTCTGTTCGCACGAAGCGCGCCAAGCCCATCCAGGCGAATAAACCGAGCATCACCGCCAGCGGCACGATTCCAAGATTTCCAAACCTGAAGCCAATCACCGCCCCAATAACAAGGGTCGGCATAACCAAGAACATGTCTGTGAGACGCATCAGCACCGCATCGACTATTCCGCCGTAGAAACCAGCAATAGCGCCAATCGCAGTACCAATTGCAACGCCTAGGCCTCCCACGATTAGCATCACCATGATTGACTGCTCGGCACCGCGAACTACTAGTGCAAAATAGTCGGTTCCAAGGTTGTCCATGCCTAGAGGGTGTGCACCGATTTGCATACCGGTGCCGTCAATGAACTCAGGCAATACGTCGAGGGTAGGGCAACCCGGAATTCCGTTCGAGCAAATACTTTGGATAGCGCCTTCGGTATCGATCTGGTCGATTGTGTAAGGCCACCATCCAGGAACCGAGATCTTGTTCTCAGTGCTGCCCAGGTGAATTCCCGAAGCCGAGTATGAGAACAGGACGATGAAGAGCAAGGCAATCACAGAGGTCATTGCGGCTTTGTGGCGAACGAAACGGCGCAGAATGATCTGCCCTTGACTCATTCCCTCGGTTTCGCGAAGGGCAATCTCGTTTTCGTTCTTTTCAACAGACTTTTCGCTGTTATCTTTAGTCGCCATTTGCTTACTTTCTTAGTCGAATTCGTGGATCAACAACGCCGTACAGAAGGTCAGAAACCAGGTTGGCTATAACCGTCAAAGATGCACCGATGATGAAAACACCCATGAAGAGATTTAGGTCATAGCTGTTGATTGCTTGATTGAACAGTGAGCCCATACCCTTCCATGCGAATATGCTCTCGGTAATAATCGCTCCACCGATGACACCGGCAAAGTCGTTAACCAGGATGGTGGTCATCGGAAGCATTGCGTTTCGCAAACCGTGGCGAACGATAACTGTTCGTTCAGTCAGTCCCTTAGCACGAGCGGTTCGAATGTAATCCATGTTCAAAACCTCGAGCAAGCTACCTCGCGAGAAACGAACGTAGCCCGCGAATGAGACCAGGGTCAGAGCCACTGTTGGCAAAATCAAGTGCATGATGCTGTCAAGGCCGTTGATCCAGAAATTGGCCCGCTGTTCTTCGGTCAGCAAATCGTTTGCCTGACCCAAGGTAGGAATCGGACGCTGATAAATTGCGTCTGAGTTCATGTAGTTGCTGAACTCTTGCATGAATCGGTCGAGAATAACTGGCAAGGTTGCGAGCAACGCGGTTAGCATCGCGGTGCGAATGTTTACCCTGCGATCGATGTTCGAAGCGAAGTAACCAACGACTGCCGATAGGCCCATGGTTATCGCAAAGACCCCAACCACGGTCAAGAAGCTGGCATCTGAGTTCATTAACATTTGCAACGGAAAGTAGCCTGCAACAACAATCGTTGCCGCAGCAAGAGACGAAATCAAAGATGGGCGATTGTCTAGACCGGTTGAAATCTGAGTAACCAAAACCGAGAAACCAAAGGCAAAGACCGCCACACCGATGATGCCAATGCCCGGGTTCACAAACCATGAAGTCACGCTGAGGTACTGAAGCAGAGCTGCATTTAGAACTGTTACGCCGGTAAAGACCATCAAGAATCGACGACGATCTCCTCCCATGATTCCAGCCATTATGAAACCGCCAACCACGCTGAAGGCAATCAAGAATCCTATGGGTATCTGGGGGGCCATCAAGAAGTCGTTGAAACCGATAGCCATGTATTCCTTTAGCAAAACTGCAACCCAGAAAATTGGAAGCGAGAAGAGCAAGAATGAAATAAAGGTCATGGTGTAGTCGAAGCGGCTGTACTGACGAATAGCGGTAACCATTCCAATTGTGATACCCAAAACGATTGCGAGAATCGTTGAAGCAATTACGAGGCGAAAAGTAACTGGGATAGCTGCGCCGATTGCATCGAGCACCATTTCACCATCACGGGTCTTGCCAAGATCGAATTGACCCCAAAGACCGGCAATGAAACCCCTGAACCAAATGAAGTAACGCAACGGTGGCGGCACATCTAGATTCAACTCACGAATTGCACGATTCATCAAGAACTCTTTGTTCTCTTCTGTGCTCTCTGCATAAGCAGCTAGAGGGTTAGACGACAGTGCCTGCAGGTTGTAAGCGAGATAGCTCGCCCCGAACACGATAAGCATCATCATGCCTAAGCGCCTTGTGATGTAAGCAAACAAAATGCCAACCTTGCCGCGGCTACCCTGCCGCACTCGAACTTTCGTTCACTTTCATGAACCTAGAAAAGTTTAGATGATGTTCAACTAACAGATGCCAAAAGTTGAGAAAAGGGGCACCCAGTTTCCTGGGTGCCCCTCTCAGACCTCTAAGAGTAATTAACTCTTAGAAGTGCCACTCCCAGTAGTTCCAAACGATGTTTGGGCTTAGTGGAGCTGGCTTGACGTTGTATAGCGCCTTCGATGAAGCCGCGATAGTCACGTTCTGGTATAGCGATAGACCGTAAGCGTTAGCCATAACGATCTTGTCAGCTGCCAAACGCTTTGCAGTTACCTGCGCAGCAGTTAGGTAGTCACCCTGAAGAGACTTCAAGATGGTGTCTAGCTCTGGAGTTCCCCAGCCCCAACCGTTGTTTCCGCCGTCGGTCTTGTAGATCTCAGTAGCAGCAGACTGGCTGATGCTGGTAAGACCAAAACCGTACATGCTTGCGTCGTATGCAACGTTGGTTAGGTTGTTGAAGAGGTCGGTGCTACCGGTGATGTCAACGGCGAAACCGGCCTTCTTTGCCTCTGCCTGGATGAGCTTTGACAAGCTCACGCGAACTGCTGAGGTGCTTGCAAAGAGTAGCTTCACATCTGCAACAGAAGTTGTGTCTGATGCGGTTGGGAAGTACTTCTTCATTAGAGCAAGCGCCTTTGCGGTGCGCTCAGCCTGTGTTCCAGTGGTGTACTGAGCAACGCCTGAGCTCTTCGTGATCGTGGTGTACTCGCCACTGCCTGAGAAGGCAAAGTGAGTGTCCATGGTCTTAGCCGAAGCACTTAGTGGCTTGATTAGGGTTTCAACCATCTGCTCACGTGGCAATGCAAGCAAGAAGGCGTTACGAATGTCGATTGCCTTCTGGCTTGTGCCAGCAAACACACCGGTGTATGGCTTGGTCTCGCCGTTGGCTGGGCCAGTGCGTAGACCTAGGTGTGAGTATGAACCTGATAGTGAGTTAACAACGTTCACCGAACGAATTCCGTCAAGAAGAGCCTTGCCCGAAGTGGTTGGGTTGGTGTTGTAGTAGATGTCGACGTCACCGTTACGAAGCGCCTGAACTGCAGCGGTGTCGTTGGTGATGGTCTTGATCAAGATGGTGTTGATTGGGTTGGTCTTCGCCATTGCTGGGCCCGAGTTGTACTTGGTGTTACGCACCAAGGTCATCGAGCTGTTTGCAACTGCTGACTTCACAATGAATCCACCGTTGCTTACTAGCAATAGCGGGTTAGTTGTTTCGTCGACTGTGCGGATGTTGTAGTCGTTAGTCCAAATAGCACCCATCTTCTTCAAGCTGGCGGTGTTCTTCGAAGTGAATGCAGTCAAGAACTTTGCCTTTGCTGCAACACTCTCAGCGACGGTGCCGAGCTTCTTCTTGCCATCTGCCATAAGCACTAGTGTGTGCACTGGGCTTGGGCCAGGAGCCAAAAGCTCCCAGTCTGGAAGTGGCTTGTCGAAGCGGTTGGTGATTGACATCTTGTCAGCACTCAAAGTTGGTAGACCAACAATGTGGTCACCGTAAGAGCCACCGTAACCAACGCTGTCGAACGAAGGAGTGACCTTTGAAGGGTCGCCTAGTCCGGCTTCAGTTGAGTACTTGCTCGAGGTGAGTACGTGAGTAAGTAGTAGGTCTACTGCGGTAATTGGGGTGCCGTCTGACCAGACGCGACCCGGCTTAACCGTGTAGGTGATTCGGAAGTCAGTTGGAGTGTTCTTAGTTACTGACATGGTTCCGAAAGTGGTGTTACGAATCAGCTTTGGGCTGTTGTCGTAGTAAGTAAATCCAGCACCGGTTAGGTAACCGACTACTGAGTTGTAGGTAGTGTTTCCATCATTGGTGCCTGAGTTCAGTGAGGTCATCTCACCGGCAGACTGAAGGATAACGGTTGAGCGAGCTGCTGCTCCCGCTGGTGCAACTGCTGCAAGTGAAAGACCTGCAACTGCTAGACCAGAGATTGCAACGCCAGCAACCGCACGAATCAATCGTGATGTTGTCATGTGTTTCTCCTTGTTGAGTCGGATCTGCTGCCGTTTACCCTGGGCTCTAGAACCCATAACAAGGAGTGCGTGGCAGCAGAGCCTTGGGTAGAAATAAGACTAGGCGAAAACGGCAGGTAAACAAACCAAAAACTTTGAGAATTACTCCTCTTTACATTTCCGTTACAAACCGCTGTTTGGCCAACATTTTCGGCTGATAGCCTGAAAACATGCCCAGCTCAGCCCCGACCCTTATCTATGACGACGACTGTGGCTTCTGCAAGCGTTCGCTGGCCTGGGGGCAGAAGAACCTCACGGCGTTTCCGAGAGCAATCCCATCCAGTTCGGCTGAGGCTAAAACAAGCGGTCTTTCAAAGAAGCAACTGGATGAGTCAATCTGGATAATTGGCATCGCGAAACCTCTTGGTGCGGCCGCAGCTGCAGCCTTCATTCTGAAACTTCAGCCCAACCTGCTTTGGCGCGCGCTCGGTTTGGCAATGTCGATTTGGCCGTTTTCGGTTCTTGCTCGGGGCTGTTATTTTTGGGTCGCAAAGAATCGAGGCAAGTGGTGATCAACGATCTGTTTGCAATCGGATTCTTCGCCGGCCTTGCTCTTGCAATTCCAGTTGGTCCGATGGCCATAATGCTTATCAACACGACTCTTGAAAAAGGTTGGCGCACCGGAGTCGCCGGCGCGAGTGCAATGGCAACCGTTGACTTTTTGTATGCGCTTACAGTGTTTCTGCTCGGGCACGCAATCTCTTCGTTCTTCGCAATCTGGGGTCAGCTGCTCAGTTTGCTGGGAGCAGCCGTTTTGCTTTTGCTGGGAGTCACCACGCTTTTGCGAAATCTGCGCTTGATTAGGCATGCTGGAACAGATGTCACCGAATCAAAATATGCAAACACTCCTGTGAAGACATTTTTTCTATTCGCGGGCGCAACGATTTTGAATCCGCCAACCGCGCTCTACTTCTTGGGAATCGCCCCTAGCGTTGCACAGGTTGAAACTGACAACTTCTTGATTAGCGCCCTAGTTTTTGCCCTCGGAGTTTTTGTCGGTTCAATTATTTGGCAGCAGACCTTAGCGCTCGCTGGCACAACCCTGAGAAAGTTTGCACAGAATAGGGTGCGAATCTTCTTCGGTCTACTCGGCGGAACTTTGATTATCGCTCTTGCGGTAGCGCTCGCAATCAGGGCAATCTGAAATGAAAAAGTTCCTAAGAGCAGAGATTGCGATAGTTCTTGCCCTGAGCCTGGGCACCTCGGCCATCTATTCGATTCTGAAATTTGCCGAAGCTATGCTCTCGCCCAAAGGAATCGGCGGAACTCAAACCAACCTGAACCCGGCTCAGGCTCGCGCAGAATTCTTCGATTTCAGTTATCAGCTTCTCGGAATTCTGTTTGCCCTAGCGCCAGCCGTCTTGGCGCTTTACCTGCTTCGTCGCGAAAATGAGAAAGCGTTCAGCGAGATTGGTATCTGGCCCGTCGCTCTCAAGAGCGACTTGTTCAAGGGGTTGGCACTCGCGGCGGCAATCGGCATTCCAGGGCTTGCGCTCTATGCAACCGCTCGTCTACTCGGCTTAGCGGCTCAAGTCGTGCCGGCAGAGCTTGCGGGTTATTGGTGGACGGTGCCGATGCTGTTGCTCTCGGCAGCCAGAGCGGCCATCCAAGAAGAAGTGATCATGGTTGCATACCTCTATAAGAGATTCGATCAACTGGGCATCAAGTTTGCACACCAGCAGGTGATTAGCGCGTCGATTCGAGCGCTCTACCACTCTTACCAGGGCTTCGCTGGGATAGTTGGCAACTTCGTAATGGGCCTGATCTTCGGTTGGGCCTATCGCAAGTGGGGTCGGGTGATGCCTTTGATCGTGGCGCATTTCATTTTGGATGCGGTTAGTTTCGTGGGTTACGCACTGTTGGCGAAACAGTTGGCAACTCTCGGCGGCGTGTTCTAAGTCAACCCTCGCACCTCTGCTAGATTGAGCGAACAGCGAAAGCTGTAGTTCTAGTTTGACCTCAGGGGAAATCGGTGAAAATCCGATGCTGACCCGCAGCCGTAAGTCTTTTTAGATAAGTCGGAATGCCTGAGCAAAAACGAAGACTCCAACTAACCGTCGAGGAATACGGGTGGAGTCGAACAGCCCTATTCGGGCGTTCGCCTTCGCGCTCAGTTCTCGCTCACGCGAAAGGTTTCAAGTGTTTGAAACTAAAACTGGGTTGCGCTCAATCGCAACACTAATCACCATTGCCGCAATAACTTTTGCGTCAAGCATTACACCCGCTGCTGCTGAAGTTCAGCACGCCAACACCGTTCGCTTCATCGCGAGCAAATTCGTAAACAAGCAATATGTCGAGGGCTTTACCGCGGGTAAACCCGACTTCGGCTTCACAATCGAAGCGCTGCTTCAGCTTCGTGCCGGTGGCCAAACTGCTAACAGTTTCAAACCTGCGGTCGATTTCAATTTGAGATCTGCAGCGAATGCTGGAATAACAAACAAGGTGGGCTTGTTGTTCGTCGACAAGAAGTTTCAGACCGGCCGCGGCGGAATGTTCTTGGTTGCCAGCAAGGCATTTGCACTGCCCAAATCAACGTTGAGCACTGCAGTCTTGAACTCGGTCAAGGCTGCGGTCAGCAAGACCGGCGAGGTTTCAGAGGCTAACGGCAACACCTTTATCTATGGCTGGACTGTCTTGGGTCTCAAGGCGTCGGGCGAAACCAAACTGGCAAACCTAGTGGCGACCAAGTTGGCTACCCTGGCAAGGCCAGACGGCGGCTTTGGCACCGACCTCACTGGCGACACCTTGACCAGTGGATCAGACGCAACCGGCATGGCGCTAATGGCCTTCGCATCAGTTGCGAAGTTGGGCACTGCCGCTCAAGAGAAGGTCAAGTCGACGGCAAGCACCAAAGCCGTGACCTGGCTTACTAAGACCGCTCTGGTCACCGACCACTTCGAAGCCTGGGGCGAAGTTGATGTTAACGGCACCGCTTATGCCGCCATGGGCCTAGCGGCTGCTGGCCAAAAGAACGCAGCGGTTCAAAAGTGGCTGGGCACGAGAATTGCCCCGACCGGTGGTTTGGTTTCGGCCTATTCATCGGGTGCCGCAGATATCTTTGCCTCGGCTCAGGGTTACATCGCGCTGCTCGGTTCGAGTTACGTCTCACTGATCAAGTAGTCAAATGAAAATCTCGCTTCGAACGGTGCTGATTGCGCTGGTGGTTCTCGTAGCCGCCGGTGGCGTCATCAGCACCGTTCCTAGCGAACAAAAGTCAGACGGAACGCAGACCGAAGTGCTGCAGCGTCAATGTTCTGAGGGCGAAGGCGTTTCATTGGTTGTCGACTTCGGCACGTCAAGCGGCAAGAACATTGATGAGTTTTGTGTCAAGAACTTTGAAGCAAGCGGATGGGATCTCTTGTCTGCCGCAGGCCTGAATGCTCAGGGCACCAGCGAGTATCCAACCGGATTCGTTTGCCGCCTGAACAACTGGCCGAGCGAGGCAGATCAGCCCTGCACAAAAACACCGACCAACGTTCAGGGAACCTGGGCCTACTTCAATTCAAAGTCAAATGCGTGGCAGTTCAGCGGGCAGGGTGCTTCGAGCAGAAAACCTGCCTGCGGTGAAGTTGATGGCTGGCGTTTTGTCGAACCCGGTGAGGTTGCATCACAAAGCGAACCTCGGGTTAATCCAGCCGCGGCTGCGTGCAAGTGATGGTTAAACTGCTAGCAAGCAAAATGCACCCGTCAACCTGGTGGGTTTTTGCGATTTCTCTTGCCGTGGTTGCTGGTACGGCAACAAACATCGTTCAAACCACTTCGATAGCTGCATCTTCGGTCTTGCTAATTTTGTTATTTCGAGAGAACGCTCCGTGGGCTAGGTCGCTCAAGTTTTACTTGCTGCTGGCTTTGGCAGTCGTTGTGATCCGTGTTTTGTTTCGAATCGTCTTCTCGTTCAGCAAACCGACCGACGATATTCTGATGAACCTTCCAAGTTTCGAGTTGAACTTTGGTCTGGGTGCCATTGGCTTGCTCGGCGATGTTTCTGCTGCCGCGCTGAACGGCGCTCTGTTAGATGGCAGTCGACTTGCCGCCATTATTCTTGCCATCGCAGTTGCCAACACCCTCGCCAACCCTCGAAAGCTGCTGAAATCTGCACCCGGCGCACTCTATGAAATAGCGACGAGCGTTTCGGTTGCCATCAACCTCGCACCGCAACTTATCGAGAGCTTCGCCCGCGTCAAACGAGCCCGCGGGCTACGCGGCAAAGGCGCGAAAACTTCAACCTTGAACGGGTTACTGATTCCGGTTCTTGAAGACACCCTCGATCGCTCTCTTCTATTGGCGGCCAGCATGGATGCGCGCGGCTTCGGTCGCAAATCCACTCAGAGCAAGGGCGAACTGCTGTTTGCGCGGCTCCTTGGGCTGCAGGCCCTGCTTGCGATAACCGTCGGGGTTTTCACCCTGCTGAGCGGCTTCTCGCCAGCCGCTGCCCTGGTTTTGTTGCTGGTTGGCCTCGTTACTTCGTTGATTAGCGTTCGAATCACATCGAGACGAAACACGCGAACCAGCATTTCGCGCACCGCTCGCACCTGGGTCGACTTTGCCGTCTTGGCAAGTTGCGCCGCTGGGCTAGCCCTTAACTTTTCGACGGCGGTGAGTTTGTTTTGATCAGTCTGAAGAACTTCACCTTTAGTTATAAGAACGGTGACGAGCCAAAACTCAATCGAGTCAACATCAACGTGAATGCCGGTCAATTCGTTTTGGTTTGCGGCGCTACCGGTGGCGGCAAATCAACCCTGTTGAAAGCGCTGGTTGGTCTGGTTCCACATTTCACCGGTGGCACAGCGAGCGGAATTCGTCTGGTTGACGGCATCGACTTCAGCCGCGCAATGCCGCACGATTCGGCACACCTGATCGGATTCGTAAATCAGCAACCCGAAGGCGCGTTCGTGGCCGACACGGTTCTCGAAGAACTCGCTTTTGCGTTGGAGCAGTTAGCAATCACCCGCGACGAAATGATTCGACGTGTTGACATGGCCCTAGCAGCAACCGGCTTGAGCGAATTGCGCGATCGCAAACTTACTGAACTCTCTGGCGGGCAGCAGCAACGAGTCGCAATTGCTGCTGCGTTGAGTGCCGGACAAAAGATTTTGATTCTTGACGAACCAACATCGGCCCTCGACCCAGCTGCCGCAACTGAACTTCTAGAGTTCATCTTCAACCTGTGCCGCACGCAGTCAATCACGGCGATAATCGCCGAGCATCGAATTGAACGCCTGATTGGTCTTGTAGATTCGGTGATCGTGGTCAACAGCGATGGCACTGTTTCGCAAGGCACTCCTGCGACCCAACTGGCAAACTTCAAGTTCGTTCCCCCGCTTATCGAGATGGCGCACCTGATGAAGTGGCCCGAGGTTCTGCTCAGCATCGACCAAGCCGCCGAAAGATTCGCACTGAGCAAGCCGGCCACACCCAAGCGCATCGCCCACCTGCCTTTGGGTGAGCAGGTCGTGCTGGCAGAAAATGTCTGCGTCGACTATGGCTCAATTAGGGCGGTTGATCGAGTTTCCCTTTCGACCAAACGCGGCGAAATCATTGCCATCACTGGTGAAAACGGCTCCGGCAAGACCTCTCTGCTCTGGGCGCTTCAGGGTTCGGGAATCAGGACCGAGGGAAGTATTTCTATTGCCGGCCAAGACCCCGCCAAGTTGAGCCCGACCGCTCGACTGGCAGTAGTCACGATGGTGCCGCAACAGGCAGCCGACCTACTGTTTTTGCCCAGTCTCGGCGAAGAGCTCACCGAGTCTGACCAGGTGGCCGACGCGCAGACCTCTTCGACCAGTCGTATTTTTGAACAGTTCAGCGGTCGAGTCGATCCAGCAATTCATCCGAGAGATTTGAGCAGCGGTCAACAGCTCTCGCTAGTGCTGGCCATGCAACTTGCCAAAGATGCATCGGTGGTGCTTCTCGATGAACCCACTCGCGGGCTCGACTATGCAACCAAGCGACAGGTTGCGCAGGTGCTGAGAGACTTGGCAGCGAAAGGTAAGTGCGTGATTTTTGCATCGCACGACGTTGAGTTCATTGCTCAATCTGCAGATCGGGTTACTCAACTCGAAGCTGGGCGGATCATCGCAGACCAGCCGGTAGAGCAAGCCCTTGAATATCGCGGCGACAATGCGCTTGCAAGTCAGGTTGCTCAAATTACCAAACTGCCAGGGGTTATCGCATTACAACAGCTGGTGGCCGATGACTAGACAGCCGTTGATTTCGAAGCTCTCAATTGCGGTCGCGGCGATTGCTTCGATTCTCATGTTTGCGTGGCCGTTGCTAATTGCAACCGACAGTCAAAATGAAAACCTGTTAGCTCAAGCCGTGTTTCTGGGGCTAATGCCGATGATCATCGTGATCACCCTCGTTGAATTTGCCACCGGTGAAATCGGCTCTCGGCAATTGGCGATTCTAGGAGTAATGACTGCCATCAACGCGGTTGTGCGATTGCTGGGGGCGGGAACCGCCGGCATCGAAACAGCGTTTTTCTTGATCATCATCGGCGCATACATTTTCAGAAGCGGCTTCGGATTCATTCTTGGCAGCTCGTCAATTCTTGTCTCTGCACTGCTCGGTGCAGGTGTTGGTCCGTGGCTGCCGTTCCAGATGATGGCCGCCGGATTGATTGGAATCGGCGCGGGTGCCCTGCCGAGATTCACGCCCAAGGCTGCACAGCTACTGACGCTATGCCTTTATGCGGTCTTCGCCAGTTTCATTTACGGAGCTCTTATGACCCTCTGGAACTGGCCGTTCTTGGCCGGAGGCGAGTCGTCGGTTTCTTACCTGGCCGGTGCTGGGCTGGGGCCTAACCTGCTGCGCTTTTTGAATTACGAAATAGTAACCGGCGGTTTTCTCTGGGATGCCGGTCGCGCCATAACCACCTGCGTACTGATTCTGTTAACCGCACCAGCGCTATTGGCAACGCTTAGGCGCGCGGCCAATCGTGGCGGTTTCGAAAACTAGACTCGCCAAGATGGCACACGCCATCTGAATACGATTACCGCAACTCGCAGCGCGATGGTCACAACGGCTCCAATGGTCACCGAGAGTGCGGCAGGCAGAGCCATCACGTCAGCTATCACCACAATCCAGCAACCTAAGAATGCAACTGAGGCGTAGGGCTGGTGATCTGTGAATGCCCTCGGCACCTGGTTAGTGAAAACATCTCGAAGCACGCTGCCGAAAATTGAAGTGATGACTCCCATAATTACGGCGACGATTGCTGATGTGCCGGCCTGCAGGGCAATCATGGTGCCGCCCGATGCAAAGACGCCAAGCCCAAGTGCATCAGGCCACTGCATCGCACGCTCTGTAAATTCGAAATGACGGGCTCTAAAGAAAACCATCGCTAGGCCGCAAATTACAAGAATTGTCCAGATCCACCAGTCGTTGGCAATCCAGAAAAGCGGGCTGCGATTCAACAGGATGTCGCGTAGGGTCCCGCCACCAAAAGCAGCAACGGCGGTGACCATGGCCATGCCAACAATATCGAGCTTCTTGCGTGCGGCCTCAATCAGACCAGAAATTGCAAATGCCAAGGTGCCGAGAATTTCGAAAGGCAAGTTGAAGTTAGTTACCCACCACTGCATTTGATCGTTAGTCACGCATCTAGTTTAGGTAGAACCTCAGAGTCACAATCTTGAATGGCCGCAGTTCGAAAATCACATTGCCCGATTCACTTGAAAGTGCGGATTGCCCAGATGAAAGCTCATTTTCAAGAAGGTCTGTCACGACGACCTTCTTGTAGTCAAAGTCTGGCCTGATCGAAGCAAGTGTGCGGCTTCCGGTTGCTTCGTAGAGTCGAACGAGCAAATCGCCAGACCCATCTTGGGCGAGTTTTACTGCCTCGACAACGACATTCGAGTTTGCAACCGTCAGCAGAGGCTTGACTGCCTGAGAACCGAGATGGCGCCTAAGCGGCAGGTTGACCCGATAACCCTCTGCGATTGAGTCGACAATTGACGCCCCGATCTTCAGAGTGGTCTTAACAGTGTGTTGCCCCTGGTCGGTGTTTGGGTCTGGATAGACCGGTGATCGAAGAATCGACTCGCGCACTTGAACGTATGAGCGGCCATTCTCGAGCTGCTTACGCGTCACGTCGTGGCCATAGGTTGAGTCGTTTGCAATGGTGACACCAAACTCTGGTTCCGCGACTCGAAGCCAGCGGTGGGCGCAGGTTTCGAAGCGAGCGACATCCCAGGCGGTGTTGGTGTGAATCGGCCTTTCTATGTGACCAAACTGAATTTCAGACGTGGCCTTTGCTGTCTGCAGGTCGATTGGGAATGCGAGCTTCATGAGCTTGTGGGTCTCGTGCCAATCAATGTTCGACACAATCTCAATCACATTTGACCCGTGCAGAAGTACTACATCCTGAGTAATTTTCGATTGTCCAAAACTTCTGGAGATGCGCAAACCGGCGCCAGCATCAGAATCAGAGATTAACTCGATGGTATCGATACTAAGAATCTCATCGACATTGTTGTTGTAGTGAGGCTCGATATCCCAGGCATCCCAGTTTGTGGGTAGGTCACGATAAATCTGCACCACATTTGCAGCGCCACCGGCGGGAATCACCTCTCGTGATTGGGCGAAATCAAAAATACTTGTGATGATTCCATCGCCGTCGAACTTAACACTGAGGTGCTCGTTCGCGATTGTGAAGCCATCCGCGCTTCTTGCAACGCTCGAACCTTGCTCTGGCTTGGTAGCAAGCGCGCCACCTAGCGAGGCAACACCTTGCATGGCTAAGGGCGATGCGTTGAAGTGATACTCGGTGTCACCATCGCCGCTGAGAGCAGACAGGCTCTCGGCGATGAGCTTTTCGAGCAGCACGCGAACTTCTTCGTGCTTGCGCTCGGCCTCCTGGTGAACCCAGGCAATCGAAGATCCAGGCAAAATATCGTGAAACTGCATGAGCAAAACCGATTGCCAGGCACTTTCGATTTCTTTGGCCGGATACTCCAGGCCCAAACGCACAGCCGCAGTTGAGCACCAAAGCTCGGCCTCGCGCAGCACGTGCTCGTTGCGTCGATTGCCCTGCTTGGTCTTCAACTGAGAGGTATAAACGCCACGGTGGTATTCGAGATACATTTCTCCGAACCAAACCGGCGGTGTTTCATAATCTGCGCTTGCCTGTTCAAAGAATTCAAGTGGAGTAGCGAGTTTCACCTGCGGCGAGCCTTCTAGATTGCTGGCACGCTGAGCCGCGGCCAACATCTCGCGAGTTGGGCCGCCACCGCCGTCACCCCAACCGAAAGGCACCATCGAGACGTTTGAGGCACCTTTTTCTGCATACTGTCGGTCTGCCTTGGCCAAATCGGTTTGGCCCAAATCTGAGTTGTATGTGTCGACCGGAGTGAAGTGGCTGAACAACTGCGTTCCGTCAATGCCTTCCCAGTTGAATGTGTGGTGTGGCATGCGGTTTGTGTCGTTCCAGGACATCTTCTGCGAAAAGAAATACTTTGCTCCTGCGGCGGCGGCAACTTGGGGCAAGGCACCGCTAAAGCCGAAGGAATCTGGCAACCACACTTCAGTCGCATTGATTCCAAACTCCTCTTTGAAAAACTTCTGACCATATATGAACTGCCTAGCCATGGCCTCCGACCCAATCATGTTGGTGTCTGACTCGACCCACATTCCACCGACCGGAATGAATCTTCCCTCGGCGACGCGTTTCTTGATGCCGCTGAATACCTGCGGATAAAACTGCTTCATCCATGAGAGCTGCTGCGCAGACGAGCAGGCGAAGGCGAACGAAGGGTCTCGATCCATGAGGTCAAGAACATTCGAGAAAGTTCGGGCACACTTGCGAATCGTCTCGCGAACCGGCCACAACCAAGCAGAGTCGATGTGTGCGTGACCGACGGCGAAGACCTGGTGCGAACTCGCGGCTGCCGGTTTTTCAAGCAACGGCTTTAGAACTTTTCGAGCCTCAGCCGCAGCTGAACTCGCTTCATCAATTTCGCAAATGTCAATGACCGACTCAAGAGCCATAAGAATTTCGCTATGACGAACTGTGTTTTCATCCAGCTGCTTCATTAGTCCGCGCAGAGCGATGATGTCTTGGTTCAGATTCCATACTTCTGAATCGAGAACCGCAACATGCATCTGCTTGATTCGATATAGATGTTCTTGTGGTGCAGTCGCTTTGTCGCCAAGCGGGGTAGCCCTGAAGCTCCAAGCTCCCGCAACGTTGGCGTTCGAAGCCGCTTCAAGATAAAAGTCAATCTTTGTGGATTTCGTGGTGTCTATTGAAAGCCAGCGATTGAAAGGCTCGATCGCCTTGATGATTTTTCCGCTCGGGTCGTAGGCGAGGCCTTCGGCTTGAAAGCCCGGCTGATGATCGCCCAGATTGCGATCCCACTGCGGGTATTGCGCGGGAACACTCGAACCAGATCCGTCAAAACCCAGGTCGACCAGAATCTCGATGATGTCGTGCTGGCCGACCCAATCTGCAGGCACCTCGCCAGTTACGTGAAACCAGGTTGTACCCCAAGGCAAACCCCATGACTGTCCGACATTAAACTCTGAGAACTTTTGAGAGATGGCATGTTCGAAAGAAACTGGCTCACCGGGGACTTCCCATGCGGTGATGCTCAGGGGCACAGTTACCGGATAAACAGATGGAAGTAATGATTCAACAACAAATCGATTTAGCCTGGCTTCAATCATTCTTGCGTTCTTGAACATGCGTTCCCCTTCGAATCGTCCCTTCATTATAGAAAGGGCTGCCCGTCGAAAAGAAAAAGCCCACCATTGCTGGCGGGCTCTTCTCACATGGGATGTTGCAGATGGTGGAGATGGGGGGAATTGAACCCCCGTCCAATGCAATGATCATGGCACTTCTACGGGTGTATCTTCAATAAGGTTCTACTCAGCCCCGGCGCTAGCTTGAAGCGACATATCCGACAGGCCCAGCCATAGTTAAAGTCCCGAGTGCCCCTACGACATAAACACTCAGCGAGATTTCTAAATGACGCCAGACTCTAAAACGAAATCAGATTTAGGCTGACGGACTTCAGGCTAGCTTATGCAGCTAGGGCGAAGTCGGTGCGGTTTGATTTGGCACCTATAGTTTGCAGCGGACATTAACGAGTTGACGCTACATTCTCGACCCGCTTCTTCCATTCAAAAATGCAATGTCGAAACCGATCATCCCCATGTTTAGTTATCAAACCTCTTGCGAGGCTCTATAAGAGTAAACCCTGGCGCTGACATTCGCCAGAGCCAGGGGCTGTGAGAAACCTGCGAGTTAGTCGAGGTGTTTGCGAACCAAGACGCCGAATTCGCCCATGTCGACCACGACTTCGAAGCCTACTTTTTGATACATGGATAGGTGACCTCGGTAGTTGGAAGCTTGCATCTCAGGAGCGGTATACGGTGCTGCCTCAATCGCCGCGAAGCCTCTGGCGCTCAGGTCGGCAATCGCGTGGTCAAGCATGCCCGTGGCCACTCCCTCGCCGCGGTGGTCTGGGTGAATTACAAAACACAGAATGCGCGCCAACTTGTCGTTTGCGTCTGGCAAGCCTGGAAACAAACTCGACGCTCCCGCTGCCGTCCAGCCAACGACCTTGCCCTCTCGGTAAGCCAGGTAGCCATCCATGTCGCCAGACTCAACGCGATCACATGCGCTCTGGCGATTGGCCTCTTTTGTCGTTGGCTGAGAGCCAGTAACCGAAGGGTCATTCAGATAGAACTGGCAGTAGCAACCGGCCCACTTCTCGTTGTCGGTGAAAGTCTGGTGATCGAAGTATTCGAGAAAGTCGTGCAGGCTCTCAACACTTAGACGTTTGAAAGATAGCTCGCTCATTACCAGTCTTTGCCCTTGGTCGACATGGCACGATCGGCCTCACGCTTATCCTGCTGCTCTTTCAGAGCCTGGCGCTTGTCATATTCCTTCTTGCCTCGAGCAAGAGCGATTTCGACTTTGGCGTAGCCGTCTTTGAAGTAAAGCGAAAGGGGCACGAGGGTGTAGCCGCTCTCTTTGATTTTGCCGGCCAGCTTGTTGATTTCGACGCGGTTCATCAGCAGCTTGCGTCGGCGACGAGTCGAGTGGTTGTTCCAGGTGCCCTGCGTGTACTCGGGAATGTGAACATTCTCGAGAAAAATCTGTCCGCCTTCGATTGAGGCGAAGCCATCGATTAGAGACGCGCGACCGGCACGCAACGACTTCACTTCGGTTCCACTGAGCACAATTCCGGCTTCGTAGACATCTTCTATGTGATAGTCGTGGCGCGCTTTGCGGTTGCTAGCAACCACTTTTTGTCCACGTTCTCTAGGCATAAGAACCTATATTCGCAGATAACGGCGAATTGCTAAACCGCTGGCAAGCGCAGCGAGAACAATTGCGGCACCGATAAGAATCGGCACAACCAACA
>Ga0209191_1000563_pt1 | contig 28510 bp, 27 predicted proteins | sample S_130626_EF_Meta_FD_187320 | JGI IMG/M metagenome (GOLD analysis project Ga0209191, IMG submission 187320) | Freshwater microbial communities from Lake Simoncouche, Canada to study carbon cycling - S_130626_EF_MetaG (SPAdes) (version 2) | ecosystem: Environmental > Aquatic > Freshwater > Lake ...
TTATTATTCTTTAAAAAAAAATTTGCTGCTTGCGGTCTATTGTGTATTTCAATTATTGATTTTTTTCGGGATATTTTTTTTTTTATAATTTCTAAATAATAAGAAGTTCTACCAAATATATAATAAAAAGGTTTTCCTGAAAGATCGCAGTTAATATAATCTTTGGTAAGTGGTTTTTTAAGATTTAAAGATCCAAAAATTTTAATATTTTTTCTAAATTTACTTTTATTTTTAACCTCAGCAACCAAAAGAGACACCGCACCTGCTAGTTTATCAGTATAATTTTCTTTGTAAGGTAAAATGATATTAATGTTCATTATTGGATTAAATTTTAATTCTTAAACCATCAAAAGCAGGGATTATTTTTTTTGAAATCATTTCTAATTTTTTTTTAAAACTAGAATAATCAATATCACTATGGAGATTAGTTAATATAGTTTTTTTTGGTTTAATTTTATTAATGTAATATAAGCTTTTTTTAAAATTAAGATGAGTTGCGTGTTTTTTAAATTTTAAACAGTCGATAATTAGTAAATTTGGATTTAATATTTTCTTTAAATTTTTACTAGAAATACTACTACAATCACTAATGTAGACGATCCCATTAAATAAATATCCATTAGCATTAATATCTCCATGAGAAACTTTTATTGGATCAAATGTGATTGAATTTTCATTTTTCTTTATAATAATTTTATTTTTAATAATTTTATTATTAAGAATTGGCTCGTAATATTTGCTTTTTTTAAAAAAAAGATATTTGAAAGATTTTAATAAAAAAGATGATGTTTTTTTGTCAGAATAAACATCTATCCTTTTTTTATTTAACCAGAATATTGGCCTCAATTCATTTATTCCATGTGTTTGATCTGCATGTTCATGTGTGTAAATCACTGCGTCGATTTTTTTAATTCTATTTTTTAACAACTGATTTTTTATGTCTGGAGAAGTATCGATAATAACATTAATATTTTTATACTTTATGAATATTGAACATCTAGTTCTATAATTTTTAGGATTTTTTTTGTTAGCCCTCCCCCAATAACCGTCTATTCGTGGCACGCCTAAAGAACTCCCGCATCCCAATATAGTTACTTCAGTTTTACTCATTAAAGAAAAAGTTTTTAAAATTTTTTGTTGTTATATTAGCAACTTCTTCAAGAGTGATTTTTTTAATCATAGCAATATTTTCAGCTACAATTTTAACATTAGCGGGTTCATTGCTTTTCCCTCTTAGCGGATCTGGACTAAGATAAGGAGAGTCTGTTTCAATTAACATTTTTTCCATAGGAACGTATTTTACTACATTTCTAAGATCTGTTGATTTTTTAAAGGTTATTATACCGCTAAATGAAATTAAACATTCAAGATCTAATAAATTCTTTGCAAAATCTAAACTGCCAGTAAAGCAGTGTATTAAAAACTTTGTTTTTTTATAATAATTTTTAATAATTGAAATAGTATCCTCATCAGCATCTCTTGTGTGAATGATAACAGGAACCTTTTCGGAAATAGCAAATTCAATATGTTTTTCAAAAGAAAATATTTGATCCTTTTTTTCACTTCTTTTGTAGAAATAGTCTAGACCAGTTTCTCCAAAGCCAATTATCTTTTTACTTTTTTTTTTTATATCAATAAGTTTATCTAAATCATTCAAATGACTCGTAGTTGAGTTTGGATGAATACCAATAGCTCCATAAATATTTTCATATTTTTCAACAATTTCTAGAACTTTTTTTGAACTTTCTAAACTAGTTCCAATAGTTAATAAATTTGTAATATTATTTTTTTTAGCATTTAACAAAACGTCATTAATATTATTAATTAACGGTTCGTAATCTAGATGACAATGAGAATCTATAATCATTTTTTTTTAAATAAAATATTTATTTTTTGAATTTTGATTTCTTGTTTTAAAATAAAATTTTTATTTATATTTTTTATAAATCTCTCATCTTCTTTTATATTCAGGGAGTCTAATATTATTTTGCTTTTTTCCGGAATAATTGGCTGGAGTAAAATAGAAATTTTTCTTATAAATTCTAAAACGGCATAAATAATAACGTTTCTTTTTTCTATATTATCTTCTTTTATCGACCATGGCGCAGAGTCATTTACATATTTATTAACTTCTGAGCATAATTGAATAATATTTTTTAGATAATTATGTATTTCAAATTTATTAAATGTTTTAATTAAAGAATCTAAGTTTTCTTCAACTAAGTTAATGATCTTTAAATCTAAGTTTTCACTTGGAGAGCACTTTGGAATTATAGAATTTAACTTACTATGAACAATTGAACTTATTCTTTGATATAAATTTCCAATATTATTAGCCAAATCACTGTTAATACAATTAATTAAGTTTTCAGGAGTTATTTTCCCATCATCTCCATAAATAACTTCTTTCATTAGATAATATCTAATTTCATCAAGCCCATAATTTTGAATAATTTCTAAAGGATCTAAAATATTCCCTTTAGATTTTGACATTTTTTCTTCGCCAGACAATATCCATCCATGTGCAAATACTTTTTTAGGAGGGGCTATGCCTGCTGCCAATAAAAAAGCTGGCCAATAAACACAATGAAATCTTATTATATCCTTTCCTATAATATGAACATCAGCTGGCCAAAATTGATTTTTATTATCTTTCTCAAAATAATCTAAAGCGCTAATGTAATTAGTCAGAGCATCAAGCCACACATAAATTATGTGTTTATTATTATTTGGAACGGGTATTCCCCATTTAAAAGATGTTCTGCTTATAGATAGGTCTTTTAGTCCACTTTTCACAAAACTTAAAACTTCATTTCTTCTGCTTAGAGGAGAGATAAATTCAGGGTTATCTTCATAATATTTTAACAAAGGCTCCTGCCATTTTGAAAGTCTAAAAAAATAGGACTCCTCTTCCATCCATTCAACTTTAGATCCTGAAACTTTAGAAATTTTATTTTCAGATTTTATCTCAATTTCATCTTCAGTATAAAAAGCTTCGTCAGAGACAGAGTACCAACCTGAGTACTTTGAAATATAAATTTCATTTTTTTCCTCTAGAATATTCCATAATTTTGATACAGTTTTTTTATGTCTGTCTTCAGTTGTTCTGATAAAATCAGTATTTGTAAGATTTAATTTTTTTGCAAGATCGATAAAATTTTTAGATATTTCGTCACAAAAATCTTTTGGATCTTTATTTTGTTTTTCCGCAGCTCTTTGAATTTTAAGACCATGCTCATCTGTTCCAGTTAAAAAATTAACTTTATAGCCTTCAATTCTCTTAAATCTGGCAATAACATCAGCAGATATACTTGAGTAAGCATGTCCCATATGAGGTTTTGCCGAAGGGTAATAAATAGGAGTGGTAAGATAAAAATTTTTCATTATTTGATACCAAGCAGAAGATTAATTTCATAAAAACTACTTTTAATTTCATTGTTAATTGAATTGATGTTGTAAATAATACTATTAATTTTATTTCTTAATCTAAAATTTTTATAAAAATCATTCTTTTCTAAATTATCTGCAAAATAATTTTCAATATATATATGCATTAAATCTACTATTTTATTATATTTTTCTTCTAGGAAAAAATTTTGCATAGTTAAAATTTTTGTAGAAAAATTTTTTTCATGAATATTTAATTCATTGAACAGAATATTCAATTTAAGATTTATTCCTGGAGTTAAATTGCTTAGAGTTGGACCGTCGGTCTCAAATTGTCTCATTAATTTTTCTTTGATGGACGCATTCTCTTTAGAAGTAATGAAAAGTCTGCAATTAAAACACCTTGATTTGATTGTGTCGAGTAAGTATTTATTTTCAAGATAAGACATAAAAAAATAATTATTTTCAGGAAGTTCCTCTAATATTTTCAAAATTGAATTTGAGGAATTTTTATTAAGATTTTCAGCCCCTTCTAAAAAAAATATTTTAGGTTTCTTGTTTATTGATGATTTGTTAAAGAAATTTATAATTTCTCTTGTTTCTTCTATACTGATTATTTTTTTATAATCATCTACTTTTAAATGCTTAAAATTAAAATTAATATTATTAACTAAATCTAAATAACTTTTATTATTTTCGTCGATTTCTTTAGCATATAAATTGTAAGCATAATCTTCTTTATCGGATAATATAAAGTTTATTAGATGATAAATAAATGTTGCTTTTCCTACCCCATCGCTTCCATTGAAAATAATCTTATTGGGTAATTTTTGTTTATCAAAAAGACTAGTAAGATTTTTAAACAAGTCATCATGACCGTACAAAAATCTCTGAAATTTATTAAAAGTTTCAATATTTATAAAACTAAAGTCTTTCATTTAATATTTTTAAAGTTTTTTTATTAATTACTTTTTGAATTTCATTAAGAGATTTGTTTCCTTTAATTAAAACTATTTTATTCTTATACATTTTAGAAATTTTTAGAAACCCATTCCTAATTTTATTAAAATGGTAACTTGAAAGTTTGTCAAATTTATTGGTTTTTTTGGATCTTTTATTTATTCTAATTTTAGATTCTTTTTTATTTAAATCGATCAAAAAAGTAATGTCAGGATGAACTTTGTTAAAAATTTTTTTTTGAATACTAAATATAAATTTTCTATCCATGCCTTCCAAATAATGCTGATAAGCTAGTGTGGAATAAAAAAATCTATCACAAATAATAATAAATTTTTTTTTAAGGTAAAAATTTATTTTACTAATAATATGCTCATTTCTTGCAGCCATTAATAAAAAAAATTCCGTTAATGGACTAATGTTAGTTTTTTTATCTAACATTAAATTTCTTATTTTTTCTGAAAATAAAGTCCCACCTGGTTCTCTAGTTAAAATTACATTTTTAGTAATATTTTTTTTAATAAATTTATATAATAATTTGGCCTGAGTTGTTTTTCCAGATCCCTCAACGCCTTCAAAGCAGATAAAAAATGGTCTTTTTATCGCCATAGATAATGATTGATATTTTGAATTCCTTTAAAGAATATATTTTTATCAGTGATGTCTTTTTGAGCATACAAATCCTCAGCGTCTATAAGTTCTTTGTTGTTATAAATTCTAAGAACCGCAACTTTTTCAAATTTTTTAATAGGAAGTTGCAAAGGATATTCATATTCTAATTCCATTCTAATTTTTGGATTTTTTAAATTCTTTGGAAGATTAACAAAAATACCATCTTTATTTGCTCCTTTAACATCTAGATATGAAGAGCTCCCGTTCCAAATTTTAATTCTAAATTTATCAGAATTATAAGCAATTTTAACAAGATCAATTTTATTGAAAGCACTATTTAATAATAGTTTAGAAGATTCTGCTCTTGAAGACATCGTTGGTAACCCACTGACAACAGCTATTATCCTTCTGTTATCTTTTTTCTTTGTAACAGCAATTGAATATTTACTATCTTTCAAATGACCTGTTTTTATTCCATCAACTCCTTCATCCATTGAAAGCAAAACATTTCTATTTTCCTGTTTAACTGGATTTCCACCTGTTCTCGCCCACGCAAAATCTTTTTCTTTAAAGTATTTATAATACTGCGGATAGTTATTTATTAAATAAGAAGAGAGCAACGCAATGTCTCTTACTGTTGAATAATTATTTTGGCTAAATGTGCCTGAAGAGTTACTAAAATTAGTATTAATCATATTTATTTGTTTAGCTTTTTCATTCATTAAATTTGCAAACTGTTCTTCCGTTCCAGATATTCCTTCCGCCAAAACAATCGACGCATCAACGCCAGAAACAATAATTAAACCTCTTAATAAATCTTCAATTGCAACTTTATCTCCGGGAACTAAAAACATTGTAGATTCTCCTGATTTTGTCGCATCTCGTGCTTTTTTTGATACTACAAATTGATCTGTAAGTTTAAATTTTTTATTCTTAAGTTGATCAAATACAACAACTGCAGTCATGATTTTAGTCATAGAAGCAGGTGAAATTTTCTGATCTGGATTTTTTTCAGCCAGTACAGCTCCGCTAGAATGGTCTACAACAATACCTTGTCTAACTTTATCTGGAATAATTATTTGAGAATAAGCAGTTGAAGCAAAAGTAAATATAGCAAATACTAAATAAAAAAAATTCTTTAAAATCATTCGACGCTTATATTATAATTTTCAAATTTAGTATTTACAATTTTGTTAAAAAAATTATCAAATTCATTGATATCATTAACTGTTATAACTTTTACTCTAAATTTTTTATCAACCTGAGTAATAGTCGGATTTATATTTTTTATTTCTTTTTTTAACAAACTAACCATATCTAAAGCTGAATTTTTAAAAGTAAAATCACCATAATAAATTATTATTTTTTTTAAGTTATTATCTTTTGAAGAGTTACTCTTTGACAGATCAACAATATCAACATTTTTTGTCTCGATATTTTGGGTAACTTTTTTCTCTTCTTCAAAAATTTTTGCAGTCTCAGCCTTAAAAGTTTTGTTTGTTCTTATAGTTTCAATTTTTACTATCGGTAAGTTAGGATTTAACTCCAATAAATCAAAATATTTATTAGGAATAATAATTTCTCTTTCTTTTTTATAGCTAGAATTTTTATCAATACTTACTATTATATTTTTTTTATTTGATAAGTTAGTTATTCTAATTTGACTACCAGGAACTATGCTTTGATGTATAACATTCTCATTCTTTGCAGATTCAGCAAACCCTATTTTTTCATAAGAATTGTTTTTTTCAGAGGTTGAAAAAGTCTGACACGATACAACCAAAATAAAAAATAAAATAAGTATTTTATTTCTCATTTTATATTTTTATCTTATCTGAAAGAGTTCCTACAGTTATCGCAAATCGCAAAGATCTATTCCATTCTAATAATCTTAAAAAATTATCAAATACAATATAAATTGGACCATCATCTCCATCTGGTTTTATTAGCCAACCTTCTTTTTTATCTGTAGATGAAATTTCGGTACCATTTTTATTTTTAAAACCTAATGATTTTAACTGGGCAACAGAAATTTTATTTTTAAGATTTCTAGAATCTGTATTAATTAAATTATTATCAAAAGTTTTTTCTATTTTAATTTCAAACCCCCATTTATCTTTTTCATTCCATCCTATAGTTTTTAAATAATTTGCTGCAGAAGCAAGGGAGTCTTGAAAAGAATTTATCAAATCAATATCAGCAACTTCATCAAAATTTATTCCATATTTTTGTATTGTGGATGGCATAAATTGAAAGTTACCAATCGCGCCAGCCCATGAACCATATAAACTCTCATATTTAATAGTTTTATTATCGATTAATTTTAAAAGTATAATTAATTCTTTTTCAAAATATTCTGGTCTTCGAGTGTCAAATGATAGCGTTGATAAAGCTGAAATGATATCTACCTTTCCTTTATTAACTCCAAAATTTGTCTCAATACCCCACAAAGCTACAAGAATTTCTTTATCAACTTTAAATTTAGTATTAACTTTTTCAAGCAAAGCTGAATTTTCGTTTAAAAGATTTTTTGCTGCTTGTATTCTTTTTTCATCTACTCTTTTGTCTAGGTACTCGTAAGTTTTTTCAAAAAATTCAGGTTGCTTTCTATCTAACGCAACAATTCTCTCCAAAAATTTGGCATTTTTTAATGCATTATCTGCTGTTTCTTTTGAAACACCCTGAGCTATTGCTCTACCTTTAAAACCAACTAACCATTCATTAAATTTTTCATTTGATAATGAAATAGTGGGATTAAATATTACAAATAAATAAATAATTAGAAATATTTTAAATTTAGGGTAAATATTCATCACATTTTTTTAACATAGCCGACATTTAAAGTCATTAATCAAGGAGAGGTGGCTGAGCGGTTGAAAGCACTAGTCTTGAAAACTAGCAACGGGGCAACTCGTTCGTGGGTTCAAATCCCACCCTCTCCGCCATAATTTCTATTAATACATTAAAATTAGTTAATTCTATTTGTTCTTTAAGAGTTTAAAATTTTAACTTAAATTCTTTAATCTTGTTAGATATAGAAAAATTTTCTAGATCATTATTTTTTTTATTATCCACCAACCATGAACTTAATTCTTTATCGGTAAAATTTAATAAAATTTCAAATTCTTTTAATTCTTCAAGAGTCATTTTTTTTAAGTTTTCAGTAGCAAATCCACCTATTAGCAAATCCATTTCTTTAGTTCCTCTGTGATTAGAACGATATTGAAGTTTTTTTATTAAATTATTCATATCTAATATATATATCTTAATTAAAATAAGTCTTTAAATGATAGAAAAAAATTTTAATTTTTTTTTTAATCCCATTTCTAAAACAAAAGGAATAGGACCAAAAATAGAGAAATTATTTAACGAAAAAAGAATAGAATCTAATATCGATCTAATTTTTAATTTTCCATATGGATTAATTGATAGAACTCATTGTCCTAAGTTAAATAGTCTTGAAATTGGAAAAATTAGTACAATATTTGTGAAAGTTAAAAAACATAACTTTCCAAGAATAAGAAGACTTCCTAATACTGTACAATGTTTTGATGATACTGGAGAAATTAATATTGTTTTTTTTAATTCAAGAGAAAACTATATCAAAGAAATATTGCCTATAAACGGTGAAGTTATAGTTAGTGGAAAAATTAATATTTATAAAAATAAGTATCAAATAACCAATCCCGACTACGTTACCTCAGTTAATAATGAAGAAAAAGTTAGCAAAATAATGCCAACCTACAGTTCATTAAAAGGTGTTTCCAATAAAACCATAAACAAAATTTACGAAAATATTACTAAAAATATCCCTGATGTTGAGGAGTGGCATAGAGATATTATTATTAAAAATAATAAATGGTCTAGTTTTAAAGATTCATTAATTCAACTTCATAATCCAAAAAAAATAGAGGATTTAGATAAAAATTCTTTAGCTTATGAAAGGATATCTTTTGATGAAATATTTTCTAATTTATTAATTTTTTCACAAATAAAAAAAAAAAATTTAACTATTTATAAAAAACCCAAATTTTTTTCTTCTGAATATAAATTAAAAATAATTAAAAATTTATCTTTTGATTTAACTAAAGATCAAGAGAACATAATAAAAGAAATTGAAGATGGTCTAATCAAAGACAAAAAAATGCTAAGACTGCTTCAGGGTGATGTTGGTTCAGGAAAGACTATAATTTCAATTATCTCTGCCTTAAATGTGGTGGCTTCTGGTTATCAAGTGGCTTTAATGTGCCCAACAGAGATATTGGCAACCCAGCATTTAAATTTAATTAAATCAATAACTCAAGGTCTAGATATCCGAGTTGAAATTTTAAGTGGTGGTGTAAATAAAAAAAGACAAATTGAAATTAAAAAAGAACTTGTTGATGGAAAAATTAATTTTTTGATAGGAACTCATTCTTTATTCCAAGAAAGTGTTTCATTTAAAAATTTAGGTTTAATCATTATAGATGAGCAACATAAATTTGGTGTTAAGCAAAGAATAAATCTATCTGAAAAAGGAGGTATGAATTGCGATGTACTATTAATGAGTGCAACACCAATACCCAGAACTTTAATTTTATCAACTTATGGTGATATGGACATTTCCACTCTTAGGGAAAAACCATTTAAAAAAACTAAAATTGTAACAAATATTATTCCTGAAAAAAAAATACCTGATTTGATTAATTTAATTAAAAATAAAATTGAAGATGAACAACAGGTTTATTGGATTTGTCCTTTAATTGAAGAAAGTAAAAAAGTTAAGTTAACGCCTGTACTAGAAAGATTTGAATATCTAAAAAAATATTTTCCTGAAAATGTAGCAGTTATGCATGGAAATTTAAAAAATGAAGAAAAAGTTAAAGTAATGAAAGATTTTTTAGATAAAAAATTTTCAATATTAATATCAACAACTGTAGTCGAGGTTGGCGTTGATAATCAAAACGCAAATACAATTATAATTGAAAACTCAGAAAGATTCGGTCTTGCTCAATTGCATCAATTAAGAGGGAGGGTTGGTAGAGGAAGCGAAGATGGTGAATGTATTCTAATATATTCAAAATCAATAAGTGAGAATGGAAAAAAAAGACTCAAAATTCTTAAAGAATCAAATGATGGATTTTATATATCAGAACAAGATCTAAAATTAAGAGGATTTGGAGATATTATAGGCTACAAACAAAGTGGTGAAAAAGATTTTATTGTAGCAGATCCAATGTACCACTCTCACCTTTTTGAACTTGCTAAACAAGAAACGGATTATTATACAGAAGCTAATTTACCAATAGATAAATTTAGTACGCTTCTAAAGTTTTTTAAAAAAGATAAAATATTAAATATAATAGATACTGGCTAATTTTTCTTGTAACCAATTGCAATTTCAAACTCACCTAATCTTTTATAAATAGATCTTAATTCAGTAATTGTAGTCCATTGATGAATAAATAAAGAAAAACTATTATGAACTCTTTGAAATGCATTAGACACCTGCACTATAACTCCAAGCGTAATTACACCTGAAAATAAACTTGGGGCCATAACTAAGTATGGAACAATAACCATAAATTGATCATATAAATTAACCCATATATCAAAATAACCATAATTATAGAAAAGTCTGTGATAGTTAAATTTAATTCCTGAAAACAACTCAATGACAGTGTCGGGTTTTGCATATTTCAATCTGTCATCTTCTCCGTACACTAATTCTTTTCGAAATGACGCTTCTACTCTTTGATTATTATATTCAAGACCTGGTAGTTTAATTCCGACAAACCAACTAATTACGAGTCCTCCTAAACTTACAAATAGAGATACCCAAACTAAAGATCCTGGAAATTGTTTTAAAAATTCTATTTGAATTCCAGATGAAAGACCCCAAAGTATAGGTATAAAAGCAATTAAAGTCATAATACCTCTGATAACTTGAAGTCCTAGACTTTCTACAATTTTAGCGAATCTGCTTGTGTCTTCTTGAATTCGTTGTGACGCTCCTTCTACATTCTCAACGCTATTTTTCCATAACGGAATATAATCAAAAGTTATAGCCTCGCGCCAACGTAGAGAATAGACTCTTGTAAAAAATCCAGTGAAGGTTGCTAGTATTACATAAGGAAATGCTAGATAACAAAAAATATAAATTTTATTCCAGAATTCTGAAATATTACTCTTTGTAGCATTTTGTAATAAATCATAAAAACCTTTGTACCATTCATTTATTTTAACAGTTATTGATACTTGAATTAATAATGAGAAAATTAATAGTAGCCCTCCACCCCAAGACCATAAGATCCATTTTTTATTAAAAAAAAAACTTTTAAACATTATTTAAAAAATTGTCAGCATAAGCTTTGATAATTAGCTTATTTTTTTTATGAGCTATTATATCAAATTGAATATTATTTTCTTTAGCATAAGCAATAGCTTGTTCTTGAGTTTCAAATTTTAACTTAATTTGTTCGTCTGTATCTGATGATGAAGTCCATCCCATTACAAAATCTTTATTAGAATTAGATTTACTGAATTCTAAAATCCAAAATTTTGTTCTAGCTTTTCCGGATTGCATTGCTGTCTTTACAGGCTGATAAATTTTAGCTTTTTGATTCATTAATTATTTTCCTCTGAAGAATCTTCTACTCTAGCTGCAGAAACAACTTTTTCATCGTCAGATAAATTAAAAATTCTAACACCTTGAGTATTTCTGCCTGTTATTCTGATATCTTTAACATTGCACCTAATCATCTGACCTTTATCAGTGATTAGCATAATTTGATCTTCATGATTAATAGTAAATGTCGAAGCAACACCGCCATTTCTTTCCGAACTTATTATATTAATAATTCCTTGGCCTCCTCTACCACTTACTCTGTATTCATATGCAGATGAACGTTTTCCATAACCATTTTCAGTTACAGTTAAAATATATTGTTCTTTATTTTTGAACTCCTCAATCTGTTTTTTAGATAGCGTTACTATTTTAGTTGTTTCATTTTCATCATCTGGAGTTTCATCTGCATCCTTTTCTAATCTCGATGCCTTGATATATGATTTTGCTTCTTCTGATGTTATTTTTACACTTTTTAAAATTGATAATGAAATAATTTTATCATCTTTTTTTAACGACATTCCTTTTATTCCTTTAGAAGATCTCCCTTTAAAAAGTCTTAGTTTTTTTGATTGAACTCTTAAAGATTTTCCTTTTTCTGAACTTAATAAAAAGTCATCGTCATCATCTAAAATTTTAATTCCAACAATTGAATCATTATCTTCTAATTTCATTGCAATTTTGCCGCTTTGCTGAATACTTTCAAAATCTAAAAGGCTATTTTTTCTAATTTTTCCGTTAGAAGTTGCAAATATAATTTTCATTTTTGCCCATAAAGACTCATCGCTTGGTAGAGGCATGATTGAGGTGATTACGTGGCCTTCTTTTAAAGGAAGTATACTATGAAGAGCTTTTCCTTTTGACTGATTTGAACCCTCAGGGATTTTCCATGCTTTTAATTTATAAACTATGCCTTTTGATGAAAAGAAAAGAATAGGTGTATGAGTGTTAGCAGTGAATATTTGACTTACAAAATCTTCATCTCTAGTCGTTATTCCTGTTTTTCCTTTGCCACCTCTTTTTTGAACTCTAATTGAACTTAGAGGACTTCTTTTAATGTATCCTTTATTAGTAATTGTAATAATCACATCTTCCTTTTGAACAACATCCTCAATATCAAAAGTTCCTACTTGATTTATAATTTTAGTTTTTCTAGGAGTTGCAAATTTTGCCTTAATATCTTTAAGTTCATCTTTAATCTGAGTTAACAATGCATTTCTGTCATTTAGAATTTTTTTGTATTGAACTATAAGTTTATAAAGTTCACTAATTTCTTGATTAATCTCTTCATGGCCGATTGCTGTAAGTTTTTGAAGTCTAAGTTCTAAAATTGCTCTAACTTGATGGTCCGATAAATGATACTGATCTTTATTAGATAAATCACTAACATCCAAAACATCTTTATTAATTTTTGATTTTTTAAAACTCCATTGCTTATTTTGAAGTATAGTTTTTGCTTCATTTGGGTTTTTAGATTTACGAATGATCGCTATAATTTCATCAATATTTTCTATGGCTATAAATAATCCAATTAAAATATGAACTCGATCTTTTGCCTTCTTTAAATCAAATAAAGTTCTTTTAATTAAAACTTTTTCTCTAAATTCTACAAAAACTTTAATAAATTGTTTTAAATTTAGTAGTTCTGGTTTTCCGTTTAGTATTGCAAGCGTGTTAAATCCAAATGATGATTCAATTGGAGAATATTTATAAAGTTGATTAATAATTACTTCGCTCGATACTCCCCTTTTTAAATCAATAACTATTCTTACACCTTCTTTATTAGACTCATCCCTAATGTCCGATATACCTTCAATTTTTTTTTCTCTTACAAGAAGAGCAATTTTTTCAATTAATAAAGATTTATTAGTTTGAAATGGTACTGACTTGATCACCACTAGTGTTTTGTCTTTTTTTTCTTCTTCAGTTTCAATTTCTCCTCTTATCTTGATGGAGCCTCTACCAGTTTTGTATCCAGTTTTTATTACATCCTTTCCAATTATCAGTCCTCCTGTTGGAAAATCAGGTCCTGGAATTAATTTAATTAATTCATCAATGGAAATGTCATTATTATCAATGTAAGCAAGCGTACCATCAATAATTTCACCAAGATTGTGAGGTGGAATATTTGTTGCCATTCCAACAGCTATACCGCCCGCTCCATTTACTAATAAATTAGGAAATTGAGCTGGAAGCACAGTTGGCTCTAATTCAGTATCGTCATAATTATTTTGATAATCAATTGTATTTTTCTCAATATCCGCAACTAAATATTCAGAAATTTTTGCTAATCGTGTCTCTGTATAACGCATTGCAGCGGCTCTATCACCGTCCATGGAACCAAAATTTCCTTGGCCATCTAATAATTTTACACTCATTGAAAAATCCTGAGCTAATCTTACCAATGCATCGTAAACAGCCTGATCACCGTGCGGGTGATACTTACCAATTACATCCCCTACTACTCTCGCCGATTTTCTAAATTGTTTTGACCAATCATATCCACCTTTGTACATCGCATAGATAATTCTTCTATGAACAGGCTTTAATCCGTCTCTTGCATCAGGCAGAGCTCTGCTTATGATAACGCTCATCGCGTATGATAAGTATGAGGTTTTCATCTCATCTACGATTTGAACTGAGTTATATTTTTTATTTTTTGAATTTTCTTGATTTAAATCTTCACTCATGAAGGAAATTTAAAATGGTACTTTATCGTCTGGATCTTGAGAGATGTCAGGCATATCATCAGAAGGTAATTGGCTGCCTTCTAATTTTTTACTATCTCCAGATGAAGAATTTTTTCCATCCAGCATTGTAAGAGATGAATTATAACCTTGCAGAACTATTTGTGTGCTGTATTTTTCTTGTCCATTACTATCAGTATACTTATTAGTATTTAATTGACCTTCTATATAAACTTGCGCACCCTTTTTTAAGTATTTTTGAACAACGCCTACTAAGCCTTCATTAAAAATAACAACTCTATGCCATTCTGTTTTTTCTTTTCTTTCTCCAGTACTTTTATCCTTCCAGCTTTCTGAAGTTGCAACGCTTAATCTTGCGACGCTTTTTCCATTTTGCATTTGTTTGATTTCAGGATCGTTGCCGAGTCTGCCAATTAATAAAACTTTATTTAAGCTGCCTGCCATAATATAGATCTTTTTTTGAAGTAAGAATTAGATGTTTATTATATCAGACTAATCAAATTAAAAGAATAAAATTTACTAAAAAGATGAGCAATACTGTAACAAAAATCGTCATCAAAGGCGCTAGAGAGCATAATTTAAAAAATATTTCAGTAGAGATTCCAAGAGATAAATTAATAACAATCACAGGTTTATCTGGGTCTGGAAAATCATCTTTAGCATTTGATACAATCTATGCTGAGGGTCAAAGAAGATATGTTGAAAGTTTATCGGCTTATGCACGTCAATTTTTAGACCGCATGAGAAAACCAGATGTTGATTTGATCGAGGGTCTCTCACCAGCAATATCTATTGAACAAAAAACTACTTCGAAAAACCCAAGATCAATTGTTGCAACAGTAACTGAAATTTATGACTATATGCGTGTTTTGTACGCAAGAGTGGGCATTCCCTATTCACCATTCACTGGCAAACCTATTAAGTCACAAACAGTGTCTGAGATGGTAGATCGTATATTAGATTTACCTAAACAATCTAAGATACAGATTTATGCTCCTGTAGTTAGAGGAAGAAAAGGAGAATATAAAAAAGAATTACTTGGATATAAAAAAAGAGGTTTCCAAAAAGCAAGAATTGATGGGAAGATTTATGAAATTGACCAATCGCCTACTTTAAATAAAAATATAAAACACGACATAGATATTTATGTTGATGGTTTTATTAATGACAAAAAAGAACAGCAAAGAATTGCAGAAAGCATTGAGACAACTCTATCCTTATCAGATGGCCTTGTTTACGTAGATTTTACAAATGAGAATCTTCCAAAAGAATTTAAGAAAAATGAAAAAATAGTATTTTCTTCAAAATTTGCATGTCCTGAAAGTGGTTTTACAATAGAAGAAATAGAACCAAGGCTATTCTCTTTCAACAGTCCTTACGGAGCCTGTCCAGAATGTGAAGGAATTGGAGTTGATCTTTATATAGATCCAAAATTAGTAATTCCTAATGATAAAAAATCTTTAATTGATGGTGCTATTGTCCCTTGGGCTTCAAGTTCAACTTTGTATTATGCTCAAACTTTATCTTCTTTAGGAAAACATTATGATTTTTCATTAGAAACACCTTGGAGAGATTTACCAAAAAAAATACAAGATGTTATTTTATACGGTTCTGCAGAAGAGGAAATTAAATTTTCTTATGATGATGGATATGAAAAATATTCAAATAAAAAATCTTTTGAAGGAGTGGTTAATAATTTAGAAAGAAAATATCTAGAAACTGATAGTGACTGGAAAAGAGAAGAGATTTCTCAATTTCAAAACGAAACAGAATGCGAGAGATGCAAAGGAATGAGACTTAAAGAAGAAGCTCTTTCAGTAAAAATAAAAGATCTAAATATTAGCGAAGTTTCAAGAATGTCTATTCAAAGTGCTCATGAATGGTTTTCTAATCTCCACAATCATTTAACAGAAAAGGAAAATAAAATTTCTGTACATATTTTAAAAGAAATTAATGAAAGATTAAGTTTCTTAATAAATGTAGGTCTTGATTATTTAAATTTATCAAGATCATCAGGAACATTGTCTGGAGGAGAATCTCAAAGAATAAGATTAGCATCACAAATAGGTTCAGGCTTAACAGGAGTTCTTTATGTTTTGGATGAGCCATCAATAGGATTGCATCAGAAAGATAATATTAAACTATTAAATGCCCTTAAAAGATTAAGAGATTTAGGTAACACAGTTATTGTTGTGGAGCATGATGAAGAGGCAATGCTTAGTTCTGATTATATTATTGATCTTGGACCTGGAGCCGGAACTGAAGGAGGTCATATTATTGCAGAAGGCACTCCTTCTGAAATTAAGCAAAATGAAAAAAGTATAACAGGGCAATATTTATCTGGAAAAAAATATATTTCTATTTCGCAAACAAGAAGAAAAGCAAAAGATGGTAGATATTTAACTCTAAGCGGAGCGACTGGGAATAATTTGCAAAATGTTACTGCGAAAATTCCTCTTGGTACTTTTACAGCTGTAACAGGAGTTTCAGGAAGCGGAAAGTCAACATTTGTCCTTCACACTCTTTATAGAGCTTTAAATTTAATGATAAATAAAACTATAACAAAAAATATGCCTAAACCTTTTAAAGGCATTCAAGGCTATGAGTATTTAGATAAAATAATCGATATCGATCAATCTCCTATTGGTAGAACGCCAAGATCTAATCCTGCGACATACTCTGGGGCATTTACTGTTATAAGAGAATGGTTTGTCAATTTACCAGATTCAAAAGCAAGAGGTTACAAGCCTGGCAGATTTTCTTTCAACGTCAAAGGAGGTAGATGCGAGGCTTGCGAAGGTGATGGAGTAATTACTTATGAAATGCATTTTTTACCTGATGTTTATGTTCAGTGTGATGTGTGCAAAGGTAATAGATACAATAGAGAAACTTTAGAAATAAGATTTAAAGATAAAAATATTGCCGACGTTTTAAACATGACTGTTGATGAAGGTGTTGATTTCTTTGAAAATATTTCATCGATAAGAGATAAACTTTTAACTCTTCAAAAAGTTGGTCTTGGTTATATAAAAATTGGTCAGCAAGCCACCACTCTTTCTGGTGGAGAAGCTCAAAGAATTAAACTTGCAAAAGAATTGTCAAAAAGAGCAACGGGAAGAACCATATATATACTTGATGAACCGACAACAGGACTGCATGTTCACGATGTTAAAAAATTATTAGAAGTTCTTCATACTTTTGTAAATAAAGGAAACACAGTAATCGTTATTGAGCATAATTTAGATGTAATAAAAACCGCTGATTGGATTATTGATATGGGTCCTGAAGGAGGCGTAAAAGGTGGGAAAATTATTGCCGAAGGCACTCCAGAAGACGTTTCGCTTGTAAAAGGCAGTTATACAGGTGAATTTTTAAAGAAAATTCTATCTAAAAATATTTCAAAAAAGAGTGCCTAAAAAAATATTTTTTATGCTAATATTAGTTCATGGGAATCAGTAATATTCTTCAATCTTTACCAAAAACAATAATAAGTTCTGTTATTGCTACTTTAATTTTCTTTGGATTTTTATTTTATATTAACGATGGATGGGCCAATGATAGATATTTTTGGAGCGCTATATTTAGATACTTGCACGTTTTGTCCGGAATTATGTGGATAGGATTGTTATGGTATTTTAATTTTGTGCAAATACCTAGTATGCCAAAAATTCCTGATGAGCAAAAACCTGCTATTGGTAAAGTAATAGCTCCAACAGCTTTATTTTGGTTTCGTTGGGCTGCCCTTTCAACAATTATTACTGGTTTAATAACAGCTTATTTAAATGGTTATGTTCATGAAGCTTTAGCATTCAAAGGAAGTCCTAAAAATATAACAATAGGAATTGGCATGTGGCTTGGAATAATTATGGCTTTTAACGTTTGGTTTATAATTTGGCCAAATCAAAAAAGAGCTTTAGGAATTGTTGAATGTGATCCCGAAACAAAAGCTAAGTCTGCAAGAATAGCAATGCTAATATCTAGAACAAATACTTTCTTGTCTATTCCGATGCTTTTAACAATGGTAACAGCTCAAAATCTTTATTAAGGCGTATTATCAACTTTTACAGACCAATCTCTTTTAACTTTAAAAAACATCACTATCGGTGAAGCTATATAAATTGAAGAATAAGTTCCTATTATAATTCCAAAAGTTATTGCGAAAGCAAATCCTCTCAGAACCTCACCTCCAAAAATTAATACAGCTATAATAGACAAAAGTGTTGTACCAGAAGTTTTTAATGTACGAGAAAGAGTATTGTTTAAAGATTCATTTACTAAAATTGACAATTCAGAACTACTATCTTTTTTTAAATTTTCTCTAATTCGGTCGTAAATAATAACTGTATCATTAATTGAATAACCAATAATAGTTAACAAGGCTGCAACAATTGTAAGATCAAATTGCAATCCTAAAAGAGAAAATACCCCTACAGTAATAATAGTGTCATGAAAAAGAGCAACAATACCACCAAAACTAAACTGCCATTCAAAGCGAAACCATAAATAAAAAAACATTGCAACAAAGCATAATAAAACTGAATAAATGGCAGATTTAATCAATTCAGATCCTACCTTGGGACCTACTGTCTCCACTTTTCTAATTGTAATTTTTTCATTTAAATCTTTTTCAATAAAATTTTTTATATCAATTGGCGAAACGCTATTATCTGTTGAAATTAGAAAATCATTTGCAGCTCCAAATTCTTTAACAGAATAGTTATTAATTTTAAGTTTTGATAAAGAATTTCTAATTTTTTCTATCTCAATTTTTTTTTCTAATCGAATTTCAATTGTTGTTCCTCCTTTAAAATCGACGCCAAAATCTAGTCCTTTAGTAAACATTAATATAAATGAAGCTAAAACTAAAAAAGTTGAAAAAATTAAAAAAAAATTTTTATATTTTAAAAAATTAAAATTAGTCATTTTAAATATTTATAATTTTATCTTTATTGGCCATAAGATATTTTGAAACCATTAATCTGCTAATTGTAAAAGCTGTAAAAAATGAAGTTATTAATCCAACGCATAGAGTAACAGCAAAACCTTTTACGGGACCGCTACCTAAATAAAATAAAATAATGCCGGCAATTAATGTTGTTAAATTTGAATCAATAATAGTTAATAATGATTTTCTATAAGCAATATCAAAGGCAATAATATTTGATTTTTCAATCTTTAATTCTTCTTTAGCTCTTTCATAAATTATTACGTTAGTATCAATGGCCATACCAACAGTCAGAACAATTCCAGCTATGCCGGGCAAAGTTAAAGTAGAACCAAATAAGGATAAAACTGAAATCAAAATAACAATATTTAGTAAAAGTGAAATGTTTGCAAAAAATCCAAATAACTTGTACGCGTACACGATATAAACAAACACCAACAAAAAACCTGCAATAAAAGATATAATTCCGTATCGAATAGAGTCTTTGCCTAAATCAGCGCCTACTGTTCTTTCTTCTATAATTTTCATTGGTGCTGGCAAAGCTCCAGCTCTTAATAAAACAGCCAACTGATTAGCCTCCTCGACTGTAAATCCTCCAGATATTTGACCACTACCGGTAAGTATAGGCTCTCTAATAACAGGTGAACTTAAAATTTCATTATCTAGAATAATTGCAAGAGGTCTGCCCACGTTATCTTTTGTAGCATTGGCAAATTTTTTAGCTCCTGCGTTATCAAATTTAAAACTAACAATAGATTGATTTGTTTGTCTATCAAAACCTGGTTGAGCATCCGTCAAATTCTCGCCAGAGACAATTAATTTCTTTTCTACTTCAATGAATGAACCATCAGACTTACTTTTAATTTTTTCAAAGCCAAGATTATCTCCAGAACTATTGCTAGTTTTTAAAAATTTAAAATTTAATTGCGCTGTTTTTCCAAGAATATTTTTAAAAGTTGATGGATCTGACAACCCTGGTAGCTCCACAAGAATTCTACTATCCCCTTTTTGTTGAATAGTTGGTTCTTTAGTACCAAGCTGATCTACTCTTTTTCTAACTATTTCTACGGATTGATTAATTGCATCTTTTTTAAGATGCTTAATGTATTCCTCAGTAAATTGTAAAATAAATATATCTTTTTCAATCCTATAAAAAAAATCTTTATTAGTATTTTCTGTATTTTTTTTAATTTTAGAAAAAAAGTTTTCTTTATTATTTGTTTCATTAATTGCATTAATAGCAGTATCTTTTTGAACTGGATTTTTAAGATCAAAAGTAATTTTATTATTTAAAATACTTAAATTTTTAAAATCTAATTTTTTTTCGTTAAAAATTTTTTTTAAATCTATCGCTTTCTCTTCTAATTTTTTATTGATTAAAGGATTAATATCAATTTCTAATAGTAAATAAGAACCCCCTTGAAGATCTAAGCCTAAGTTTACTTTTTTATCTAAAAATAAATTAGTTTTATTTGCAAAATTAAAATTTCCTAAAAAAATGTAAAAAAAAATTACAATTGAAGAAAGTATAAATCCAATTTTTAATCTGGAGAAATTTAACACTACTAATTTAATTAGTTTCTGATTTAGATAGAACTTGTGCGATAGTTGATCTTATAATTTTAACATTAGTATTGTCAGCAATCTCTAATTCGGCTTTTTCTTCATCTATAATTCTTGAAATTTTTCCTATAATTCCACCAGCCGTAACAACTGTGTCTCCTCTAGTTAATTTTGAAATCATTAACTTATGCTCGGCAACTCGTTTTTGCTGAGGTCTAATTAATAAGAAATAAAAAATTACAAATATTAATATTAAGGGGATAAATTGTGCGAAACCAGATGCGGACATAATTAGTTTGATTATACTAGATGATGTTTAAATACAATAATTTTATTAACTTTTTTTATTTGATATATAAATTAAATCTTTTTTATCCCACCCATATAATTATGCAAAACGGCAGGAATATTAATTGAACCATCCTCATTTTGATTATTTTCAATTATAGCAATTAAAGTTCTTCCAATAGCAAGACCAGAACCATTTAGTGTTGCAACATAGTCAATTTTTTTTTCCAAATCTTTAAAACGTGCCATCATTCTATTTGCCTGAAATTGACCGCAAGAAGAACAACTAGATATTTCTCTATAATTATTTTGAGATGGTATCCATGCTTCAAGATCATAAGTTTTTTCTGCACTAAATCCCATGTCTCCAGATGAAAGTAGAATAACTCTATAAGGTATCTCTAATTTTTTTAGTATAGTTTCTGCACAATTAGTAAGTCTTTCAAGTTCATTATTCTTATCTTCTGGTTTTACAACACTTACCAATTCAACTTTATAAAACTGATGTTGCCTCATCATTCCTTTTGTATCTTTACCGGCAGCTCCAGCTTCTGCTCTAAAACATGGTGTTGCTGCAACATATCTAAGGGGCAAATCTTCATAATTTAAAATCTTATCTCTAACAATATTTGTAAGAGAAACTTCAGCCGTAGGTATTAACCATGCTCCAGTATTTAATGAGAATTGTTCTTTAGAAAATTTAGGCAATTGACCAGTTCCAAACATAGATTCTTCATTAACAATGATTGGAACATTCATTTCTAAATATTCAAATTCTTGAACATGAGTATCAATCATAAAATTAATCAAAGCTCTTTCTAATTTAGCGATATTACCTTTTGTTATTACATATCTAGCGCCCGAGATCTTAGTTGCTGTATCAAAGTCAATTAAATCTCTCTCTATGCCAATCTCATCATGAGATTTAATTTTAAAATTAAAATTTTTAATGATCCCAGATTTTTTTATTTCTTTATTACTTTTGCTATCTTGACCTACAGGAACGTCATCTAAATGAATATTTGGTAAATTATGAAGAATATTATTTATCTTCTGTTTCTGTTCAGAAAGATTTTTTTCATAGCTTTCAATATCATTTTTAATATTTAACACTTTTTTAGATAAGGATAAAAATTGCTCACTTTTTTTATCTTTAGAAATAGATAATTCTTTGGATATTTTGTTTCTCTCTTCTTGTAATTTTTGTTGTTTTTCTAAAATTTGTCTTATTGATGAATCTAAAGAGGTAATTTCATCAACTAATTGATCTGAATTTTTTATAAATCTTTCTTTATATTTTTTTTTATAAAGAGATGGGTTTTCTCTTAAATTTTTAAGATTTATCATTCTTGCTTTTTTCTATGTATTTAATAATTAAAATAGATATCTCATATAAAATCATTAATGGGATAGCTAATCCTATCTGACTAATTGGGTCTGGAGGTGTAATTATTGCCGCAACAATAAATATAATAACAATAATATATCTCCTTCTTTCGGATAAATATTTGGAATCAATAAAACCAATAGTTGCTAATAAAATTAATAACACTGGTAATTCAAAACTAAGTCCAAAAGCAATCATAAAAACCATTATCAAAGAAAGGTATTCGCTTACTCTAGCTTCTAATTGTATTGGCATGCTTGTCTGGGTACTTAAGGTTTCGAATGATAAAAAAAATTTAATAGCTAAAGGCATTATAAAATAATACGCCAATAAAGCTCCAGTTATAAAAAGAACAGGCGTTGCAATAATAAAAGGTAAAATCGCTTTTTTTTCATTATGATATAATCCAGGTGCTATAAATTTCCATATTTGAATTAAAAAAACAGGAAAAGAAAAAAAAAGAGCGGAAAAAAATGATAATTTTAAGTAAGTAATAAAAGTTTCTTGTAGCGCCGTAAAAATTAATCTTTTAGTTCCTACTTGACCCTCTCCTAAAGCCTTAACGTAGGGTTGTAATAAAAAATCATATATTTTATCAGCATTCATATAAGAAATTATAAATGCTAATGCAAAAAAAATAAGACTTTTTATTATTCGAGATCTTAATTCTAAAAGATGCTCAGTTATGCTTGATTGATTTTGTTCATTATTGTCACTCATAAAAATAAAAAATTAAGATTTTTCTGATTTCTTTTTATTTTCATCGTCAGGATTAATATCTATTATTTTTTTTATATCTTTTTCTTGTTCCTGAACAATATCATCAATTCCTTTTTGAAAAGAATTAACGTAATTTTTTATTCCATTTTTTATTTGAATAAATTTTCTAAGAACAATTGGAAGATCTTTTGGTCCAATAACTATAATTGCTACTAGAATTATAACTAAAATTTCTGACCACCCAATTTGTGGCATAAATTATTTTAGTGATTTGACTTTGAATTTTGATCTTTGTCTTTCGGGTCTTTATTGTCTGTAGGCTGATCATCAGACATACCCTTTTTAAAACTTTTAATTCCTTTTGCTACGTCGCCCATCAAATCAGATATTTTTCCTCTACCAAATAATAGGACAACTACTATTACAACAATGATTATATGCCAAAAACTTAAACCCATAGACAATTTTATATATTAAATAATATTTTTTTACAAATAATTAATTATCTTTTTGATTTAAAGTTCCCGAAAGCATGTCATCTATATTAGTAAAAATGTCTTCTTTGGATTGTTTATCCAAATCATCCTTTGCAAACTTATTAGTTCCAAAAATTGATCTATCCAAACGACTATCTATTAAACCGGCAGAAGCTAACTCTTCTGAGTTAGGTAAGTCTGATAATGATTTTAAATTAAAATGACTCAAAAAAACATCAGTTGTAACATACAATAAAGGCTTACCGGGTATTTCTTTTCTGCCTTGCGGTTTTACCCATCCAAGCTCAAATAATATTTCTAAAGTTCCTGTGCTAAATGAAACTCCTCTAATCTCTTCAATTTCAGAACGTGTCACTGGTTGATGATATGCAATGATAGCTAAAGTTTCTATTGTGGCTTTTGATAACTTTCTTTGCTGAACAACTTCACTTGCAATTTTTTTAGACAAATTCTCGGCGGTTCTAAAAGACCATTTATTAGAAATTTCATAAAGATTTATGCCTCTTTCAATAAATTCGGATTGTAATTCTTTTAAAATTTTTAAAACATCAACATTCAGTTCAATTTTAGATTTTATTGTTTCAATATCTAAAGGTTCGTCAGCTGCAAATAGAATAGCCTCGACCAATCTTTTTGCATCTTTATTTTTATTCAACATTATTATCTAGCTTTTATTAATATTTTATCAAAAATTTTTTTTTGCATAATTGATAACTTTCCTTCTCTAACTAATTCTAAACTGCCAGCAAATGTTCCTGCTAATCCTGATTTTTTTAAGCTTTTTGAACCAGAAAATGATCCTGGTACTACATCCTTAATATCTCTCCAGTCAGTTAGTTCTTTAAGTAAACTTGTAATTTTTTTTATAGCCTCTTCCATTGTATAAACTGGTAATTTTGAAATATTCATAATAGAAAAATTTTGTTTTCTTTTTATTTCAGCATAAGACTTAATAAGTTCATAAAGAGAAACAGCATACTTAGAAGTAGAAATTTTTTTAATACCTTCACGAATACCTTTTGTAAAAATATCTCTTCCTAATTGCTTCTGCGAAACAAGTTTGTCAGAAAGAAATCTAATTGCCTCTAATTTTCTTAATTGTAATTTTAGTTTTTCAGCCATTTGGATAGCTGAAAAATCATCCTCAAAATCATCTGGCAATAATAATCTAGATTTTAAATAAGCTAGCCATGTTGCCATGACCAAAAAATCAGCTGCTAATTCTAAATTTTTTTTAATATTATTTATAAATTTTAAATATTCATCAGCTAACTGAACAATAGAAATTTTCATGAGATCAACTTTTTGAGATTTAGCTAAATCTAAAAGAAGCTCTAAAGGTCCTTCGTAATTATCTATATTCAGATTAAATTTATCTTCCGTCTGCTCTACCTTTTCGACTGAAAGAGATTTTAATTCAACAATGGTATCCATTTAATTTATTTAACTGATTCTTTAGTTAAATTTATTAAAATTTGCCTTAATTTTTTGTGTTATTCTGTAGGTAAAATTATCGATTTCTGGAACGACCAACGACAGTTTCTTCATTTCATCTATATTTCCACTGCAATGCAATAATAAGTTACAACCTGCGTCTAAGCTCAATTTAGCATTTTTAACAATTCCACCTGATAAAGCTTTCATACAAATATCATCAGACATCAATATTCCTCTAAATTTTATATATTTTCTAATTATACCGTGAATTATTTTTTTTGATTGCGTAGCACATTTATTTGGGTCTAATTTTTCATACAAAATATGGGCTGTCATTGCTAAATAACTATTAACTTCTTTAAATGTTTTAAAATCATTCTTTTTTAAATAGTCCAAAGAAAAATTCACTTTAGGCAAATGATAATGAGAATCTATATTAGTGCAGCCATGGCCAGGAATATGCTTTGTAACTGTTTCCAGTCCTGAATTTTTATAAAAATTTATTAAATATTTAGATAATTTTATAACTACATTATATTTTTTAGAAAAAGCTCTATTTCCAATAACACTTTTTTTATCTGGATTAAATAAATCAAGAACCGGAACCGTATTTATATTAATGCCGCAATATTTTAAAATAGAAATGTTTATTTTAAGAAATTTATTAAATTCCGAATAAAATATATTATTATTTCTATAGATATCGCCAAAATGCTTAGCGTAATATTTATCAAGATTAATAATTTTTCTAAAACGATTAACTTTTCCTCCTTCTTGATCAATTAATATTGGAAAATTCTTATCTTTAAATATATCTCTTATGCTAAAAGTTAAATTTCTAACTTGTTCTAAATTATTAATATTTCTAGAAAATAATATTATTCCCCACGGTTTGTATTCTTTAAAAAAATTAATTTCATTTAAATTTAATTTAAAACTTTTTATTCCAAATATAATTGCGTGCGTTTTCAAAATTTTATTTTATTAACTCCCAATATTGTTTTTGTTTGTAAATCTTTTTAAAAAACTCATCATTATCTATTCTTTTTTTAAAATCTGAAGATGAACTAATTTTATCTAATTTTTCAACATATGAATTTAAGTAAATTAAATAACTTTCTCTTTTTTTTTCTATATTTTTAATGAATGTATTGGAATTATAATAAAATAAACAAAGAATTAAAAAAAAAATAAAAAAAAAAAAAGATATTATATTTAACAAATTTTTTTTTATTAAGTTAATCACATCTCAACCGGAGCAGTTACGTTTAGGATATCTAATCCACTTTTTAAAACAAATTGCATTTTTTTAATTAAAAATAATCTTGCAGATTGAAGTTCTGGTTGAGTATCATTTAAAATTTTTAAATTATCGTTCTCATTTCCAGAGTTCCAATACGTATGAAATAAACTTGCTAATTCATATAAATAAAATGGTACTCTGTGAGGTTCTAAATGATATGCAGATAACTCCAGACATTTAGGCCATTCAGCTATCTTTTTAATTATATCAATTTCAATTTCCTGATTAAGAAAATCTAAATTTAATTTTGTTTCATTACTAGTTTCATATTTATTTTTTCTAAATAAAGAACAAATTCTAGCGTGCGCATATTGAACATAAAATACTGGATTTTCTTTGGAATGATCAGTAACTAAATCAAAATCGAAATCCAACTGAGAGTCATTACTTCTGTATATCATCATGAATCTTACGGAATCTTTTCCCACTTCATTTATAAGATCGCTTGCTGTTATAAAATCCCCTGCTCTCTTAGACATCTTTAACTGATTCCCAGATTTAAATAATTTTACTAACTGGCAAACTTTAGAAATAATTTGTTGTTTATTTTCTGATAATGCTGAAACGCATGAAGCTTGCCTTTTTAAATAACCAGCATGATCGGCGCCGAGTACGTTTATAAGTAAATCAAACTTTCTTTCTATTTTATTAAGGTGATAAGCAACATCATTTGCAAAATAAGTCCAACTGCCATCTGATTTTTTTAATGCTCTGTCTGTATCATCTCCAAATTTAGTAGACTGAAATAAGATTTGCTTTCTAGGCTCCCAATCATCAACTTCATTTCCTTTGGGTTTTTCTAAAATTCCTTCATATACATAATTTTTTTTCTTTAGGATATCTAAGGCTTTTTCTACTAAATTTTGATTAACTATATAATTTTCAGAAACAAAATTATCATGAACAATGCCAAGTTTTTTTAAATCATTCTTTATTAAATTCATCGCTTCTTCTATGCATAAATTCTTAAGATCGTTTAAAATTAAATCATAATTACCAAAATTAGAAAATTTATTTTTTTTTAAAATATTTTTTGCTATATCAATAACATATTCTCCGGGGTAGAGATCTTGATCATCGGGAAATAAAGTATTATCTTTTATTTCTAATATTCTAAAATAAACTGATTTAACAAATTGATTAATTTGATTTCCATAATCGTTAATGTAATATTCTTTGACAACTTTATTTCCTACAAAACTCAATAGGTTTGCTAAAATATCACCAAATACAGCGCCTCTACAGTGTCCCACATGTAAAGGACCAGTTGGATTTGCAGAGACGTATTCGATTAAAATTTTTTTAGGTTCATAATTTTCATTTTTTCCAAAGTTAACATCTGTAGATAATAAAAAATCAAGCCAAAAAGTTTTATTAAAAAAAAAATTTAAGAATCCAGGTTTAGCTACTTCAATTTTTATAATCTCATTAAATTTACCCTCTAATTCTTTTTGTATAATAGTTGCAAGTTCAACAGGATTTAGACTGTTTTCTTTTGCAAAAATCATAGGTGCATTTGTGCTTAAATCACCATGTGTTTTTATTTTTGGTATTTCTACTGAAAAATTATCAAATTTTTTTGGTAATTTAATAATATTATTTTTCTCTAAAGTTATAAAAAAATCATTTAATTTTTTTTTGTAATTAATAAAAATATTCATTTTATTTTGTTGTATAAATCAATAGCAAATTTATCTGTCATGCCAGCAATGAAATCTGAGACTGATCTTTCAAGACCCCATTTTTTTTTAACATCCTGAGGTATAAATCTTTTATTATTTTTAATTAAATACATGTATAAATTTTTTATTATTATTTCTGCTTTGTTTGTCATTTCTTTAACAGATTTATTTTCATACATATTTACTCTTAAAAATTCACGAATTTGATTATTTGCACTAATAAGTTTAGGCGAAAAACTAACTATAAAATCACTTGATTTATATACATCTTCGATTGTATTAATTTTTAAATTCTTAATTTTTTTTTTCGTATATAAAATTAAATCTGTAACCATAAAATTAATTATTGATCTTATAATTTCGTTTCTTAGTAATTTTTCATTTTTAAATTGTTTATTTTTTTTTTTAATAACCTCTCCT